>Ga0209535_1003280_pt1 | contig 10350 bp, 13 predicted proteins | sample LinPmetageLP28_FD_184041 | JGI IMG/M metagenome (GOLD analysis project Ga0209535, IMG submission 184041) | Marine viral communities from the Pacific Ocean - LP-28 (SPAdes) (version 2) | ecosystem: Environmental > Aquatic > Marine > Oceanic | place: Pacific Ocean | collected 2009-08-22
CCAAGAGTCTTTTATTAAAATTGATTTTTCAGGACCAATCGAACAAACCGTAGAACAGATAAAAAACATATACCATAATGATAGCTACGAAGATAGGTTACCACATATTTTAGAAGCTAAAAAGCTATACTACACAAAATATAATATTTTTAATTTTCTAGAAAATATGATAAAAGAGGGGAGATTATGAAGACATGTTTGATTGATCAGAGTTGCGGACTTGGAGATATCTTAATGACTATTAAGATAGGTTGTAATTATGCGTCGAAAGGGTATAGGGTTGTCTGGCCCGTCGAGCCGGTTTATAAAAATTTACAAAGAAAGATAACAACCATAGAAAACATAGAGTTTCCATGCATACACGATGTGTATAGTTTGAAGATGAAGTATGAAAAATTATCTAGAACAAACTTGTCCAATGTCACGGATACCGATGGTATCTTGTATGTTCCAATTAGAAAAGGGTTGAAATCAAATTTTGGCATCAATCTTAGAAGGTCGTGTTCGCATGAAGCGTCTAATATGTTGGCTAAGTTTGGAATGTGTGAGTTGACACATGATGATTGGCAAAATTATTTTTACTTCAACAGGGATGTTGAAAGAGAGAGTAAAATAATGAAACATCTTAACATAGAAGATGGAGATGAGATTCATATAGTGAATAATAAATTTGGTACTCCACCTAGATGGAACGAAACGTTGAAATCTAACATCGTAACACCCATTAATCTTAAGAGAGTTGAGATGAGAATGATTGAGGGTTACGATTTATTTGATTGGATTGGCTTATTTGAAAAGGCTGTAAAAATTGATACTGTCGCAACCTCATTGGTTTTTATGTTTGAAAATATAAATCTATCTTGCATTCCAACAATATATTCTAGAAATAAAAGTAACGCCTCTGCTTTGGAAGACTTTTCTTTAATGAAAAAGATTTACAATAAAGAATATAGCTATAAGGAGTAGTAATGATGAGAAAAATTTGGGTTAATGGTTGCTTTGATGTTATACACAGAGGCCATTTGGAATTATTCAAATATGCTAAGTCTCAAGGTGATTTTTTAATTGTAGGAATCGATTCTGACTCTAGGGTTAAAGAAAAGAAAGGTGACTCTAGACCATTTAACAATGAAAGAGACAGGAAATTTTTTTTAGAATGCATTAAGTTCATTGATAAGGTTGTGATCTTCGAAGATGATGACAGTCTAAGAACCACTGTCGATACGCACAATGCAGACTGTATTATAGTTGGAGCTGACTGGAAAGGGAAAAAGGTAATTGGTGAAGATGTTGTAAAAGAAGTAAAGTTTTTTAAAAGAGTAGGAAGCTATTCGACTACTAATATTTTGGAGAGAAAATGAAATATGTTTTTGACTTAGACGGCACCCTGTGCTCCAACACAGATGGGTTATATAAAAACGCTAAACCCATGTTAGAGAGAATAGGAGTAGTCAATGGATTGTATGATGACGGAAACGAAATAATAATATTAACTGCGAGAGGTATGGGAAGACACAATAATAACTCTAAAAAAGCTTATGATGAATTTCACCATTTAACAGAGAAGCAGCTGGAAAGCTGGAATGTTAAATACCACGAATTATTCTTAGGTAAGCCTTCTGGTGACATATATGTAGATGACAAAGGAGAGAAAGATGAAGACTTCTTCAACTCAAGAAATTAAGTTTGTACCAAAAGGCTGGGGTTTTGAAAAATGGATTCACAATTCTGAAGAGTACTGTGGAAAACTTCTATATTTTGTAAAAAACAAGTGCTGTTCTTGGCACTACCACGAACTTAAAGACGAAGTATTTTTTGTGCAATCTGGTAAAATAAAAGTTTATTATGGAGATTCTGATGATATGTCAGAAGCTAAGCATTGTGTCTTAGGACCTGGGGATAACTTTCATGTATATAGAGGCCTAAGACACAGAATGGAAGCAATTGAAGATACCGAATTGTTTGAGTTTTCAACTCAACACTTTGATTCGGACAGTTATAGAATCAACAAAGGAGATTGATATGTTAAAGCAGATAGAATTTAGTGATAAATATGGCACTTATTTTTGCACCCACCCCACGGCTTATGATGTAGTGGAATCATATGCTAGGGTAAATTTTCCACATTATATTAAAAAGGGGAGAGAGGACGTAAAAAATATAGTAATAGTCGGAGGATATATAGGATCAGAAGTGCAACAGTACTTAAACTTATATCCAAATTCGCAAATATTTGTTTTCGAGCCTCATCCTCGCCATTATGAAATTTTAGAAAGGACTTATCGAAATTTTTCAAATGTTTTTACTTATAAAAAAGCAGTGTCAAACAAAACAGGTGTGCAAACTTTTTATGATGTTAGTGGAGAGGGTCAATCTAGTCTAAAAAAATATCAAGGAGATATTTTTGGTTCCTCTACAAAACTAGTTGGCGATTTTCAAGTAGAGACAATTAGGTTAGATGATGTAGAAGAAATAAAAGGAAAAAACATTGATTATCTCCAAGTTGATGTTCAAGGGGGAGAACTTTTAGTTCTACAAGGTGCTGGTGAATGTTTAGCAAATGTAAGGTCGATGATGCTAGAATGCCACACAGAAGATTATATAAAATTGGCTGATAAAGAACCATATAAGGATCAGTGTTACTTACAAGATTTAATAAAGCATTTTCAAGAAACAGGCACAAATATAAAGTGTTTATACGTTGGTCTTGACAATCACAATGGAAATGGGCAAGGGAATTCTTTTTGGTTGAATTCCAACTTAATATAAATATTTTAATAGGATGTAAAAAAATGAAAGCAGTTATTTTAGAAAAATTAAATTCACCTTTAAGTGTTAAAGATGTTGAATTAACAGATTTGAACATTGGACAAGTATTAGTAAAAAATATAGTTAGTGGTTTGTGTGGCGCTCAAATACAAGAAATAAAAGGAAATAAAGGAAATGGAAAGTTCTTACCTCATTTAATGGGACATGAAGGGTGTGGGATTGTTCATGAAATCGGCCCTGGTGTAACCACCGTTGAAGTGGGCGACAAAGTTGTAATGCATTGGAGATTAGGAAGCGGTATTGAGTCTGAATTTCCTAATTATATTTTTGAAGGAAAAAAAATTAGTAGTGGAAAAGTAACAACTCTAAGCGAGTTTTCTATTGTCTCTGAGAACCGGTTAACTTCTGTACCACATGACACTTCAAATTACTTATGTGCATTGCTGGGTTGTGGTTTAACGACTGCCTTAGGTATCATAAATAATGAAGTTGATTTAAAATTCGGCGAGAGCGTGATGATAGTTGGTTGTGGTGGCGTTGGATTAAATTTAATTCAAGGAGCCAATCTAGCTAGTGCTTATCCGATTATTGGATTGGATATATCAGAAAATAAGAGAGAAAGGGTGTTGAATTTAAATGCTGATATCTTTGTGAATACAGAAAAAGAAAATTTGCAAAAAATATTGAAAAAAAACTTGACAAAAGGTAAAATAGATGTTATAATAGATACAACTGGTAACCCAAAAGTTATATCTGAAATGATGCAATATTTATCAGATTATGGTAGATTTATTTTAGTTGGCCAACCTAATCCCGGAGAAGACCTTATTATACCCAATGGAAAAAACATGTTTAATGGTGTAGGGCAAGTAATAAAAGCCAGTCAGGGTGGAAAAGCAGACCCAGCTAGAGATATACCAAGGTTTGTCAAGCTTCACAAGGCAGGACGGATAGATATTGATAAAATAGTTTCTCATAAATTTTCCTTAGATGAGATTAATGAGGCTTTTGATTTACTCAGAACTGGTGATGCCGGTCGAATTATGATAGAAATAAGCGAGGAGTTGAAATGAAGTGGACAGAAGAGAGTTTGAAAGATTTTGAAAAGGAGATAGTTGATCTTTATTTAGATTGTAAGCTACCGTTCCTTTTTCACCTATCCGGAGGTAATGAAAAGGAATTACTAGAAATCTTTAAGGACATTAAAGAGGGTGATTATGTGATAACAAATCATAGGGGTCACTATCATGTTCTACTCCATGGAATGAAGCCCGAGGTCTTAAAGGATCGCATACTAAACGGAAGAAGTATGTTTTTATATGATAGAGAAAAGAACATCTTTTGCACCGCTATAATTGGCGGCTCACCTGCGATAGCAGCTGGGATTGCCTGGCAGTTGAAAAATTCTAAATCAGATAACAAAGTGTGGTGCTTTGTTGGAGATGGCACTGAAGACACTGGTCACTTTTTTGAAGCCGTCCGATATGTCGATGGGTTTGATTTACCTTGCACATTTGTCGTTGAAGACAATAACAGATCGGTTGAAACTCCAAAAAATGAAAGGTGGGGCAAAGCAGTACACCCAGAGTGGCCAAGTTGTGTTACAAAGTATCAATACGATATCCCCTTTCCACATGCCAGAATTCCTGCGTTTATAGATCTTAAGAAGACCAGAAAAAAAACTGATGAGGAATACTTTCCTATAATACCGGTCGAACAATTTCCCGACTTCAATGATATTGATGCTGGAAATATGAGCTTTAAAGATGCAGTCACCCAGTCGATGGATGAGCTAGCTGAAGATAATGCAGTATTTATAGGATACAATGTAGCCCGAGGTCACGCAATGGGTACTTTGAAGAATGTACCAGAAGATCAAATGATTGAAACCCCGGTAGCAGAGAATCTAATGGGTGGCTTAGGTATTGGTATAAGTTTCGAAAACCGAAAAGCAGTTATATACTATGAAAGGCATGACTTCATGTATGTTGCTGCTGATGTTATAGGAAATCACATAGATAAGATTAATAGAATATCCCACGGAGAATATAATGTTCCTGTGATAATTAGAGCCGTCGTAGCTGATTCTGGTCCTTTTTATTCTGGGCCGACACACTCTCAAGATTTAACTAAAATGTTTAGAGAAATGGTGGATTTCCCAATCTTTGAACCCTCTAATGCCAAAGAGGCTCTAATTGCGTATAAAAAAGCGAGAATGGCTAAGGGCCCTGTCATGATCATCGAGAGAAAAAGTTGTTACTAGATAACAAAAAGAAAATTCTCGTTATAGGCGAAAGCTGTAGGGACGTGTTTGTTTATTGCGATGCCTTGCGTTTAGCACCAGATATACCTGTCCCGGTTCTGAATATTTTAGATTCTTCAGAAAATCCAGGTATGGCAAAAAATGTATACAGAAACATAAAAAGCATCCATGATAAGTGTGATTTACTTACAAATGACAATTGGCATAGCATAACAAAAACAAGATATATGCACGAAAATAGCAATCATATGTTCTTTAGAGTTGATGCTCCTCACCTTATTGATCGTATAGATTTGAGAAAAATAATTTATGACTACGAAATAATAGTGATATCAGATTATGACAAGGGCTTTCTAACTACAAGTGATATTGAAAAAATCTCTGAAATGCACAATAATGTGTTCTTAGATACAAAAAAGATTTTAGGTCCGTGGGCAAAAAAGTGCAAGTTTATAAAGATAAATGATTATGAATACATGAATTCAATCAATTTTATAGACAATGACTTAGAAAATAAAATAATACACACAAAGGGATCGGAAGGTTGCTATTTTAAACAAGAAAATTATCCAGTAGATAAAGTCGAAGTGAAAGATCTTTCCGGTGCCGGCGATTCTTTTATGGCAGCTCTAGTTTGTGAATTTTTAAAAAGCAAAGACATAATATCAAGTATTAAGTTTGCAAACCTCTGCGCCTCGAATGTTGTCAAAAATAAAGGAGTTGGAGTAATATGAAAAATAATTTAAATCTAAAAAACGTACAATTGTTCGAAGGACACTCTCAAAAAAAGCAACATTGTTATATAAAATCTGTTTTTGACCAAATCGGCACAACTAACAAATTTTATCTAGACATCGGTGCCTATGATGGGATAACAAACTCAAATGTCTACGATTTATTAAAAATAGGTTGGTACGGTCTAATGATTGATAATAACCTTTCAAATAACAGCATAAACTTAGTAAAAGAGACTGTAACTAAGGATAATATAATTAATATTTTGCGCAAAAACAATACACCCGTAGAATTTGATTTTCTTTCAATTGATATTGATGGTATGGACTATTGGATTTTAAAATCTGTACTTTGCGAATATAGACCTAGATTAATTGTCGTTGAAACAAATGTTCGCTTTGAAACTAGGGATAGTAAAGTTCTTAAATATAGAGAAGATTACTCTTGGGACGGCCTAAATTGGTATGGAGCCAGCCCTTTTGCAATTAAAAAAATGGTAAACAACTTTGAATATACACCAGTTTACCTACATCATGATGATTTATTTATTGTTAGAAATGACTGCTTAACTGAAGATGATTTAAATCGATGTTGGGAAGATATTTATAGGGGTCCAAATCATGATTTGTACAAAGATCACATCAAACCCTATCAACCAGAACCAATCTTGCACCCAAGAAAAGAAGAATGGCAGGAGATTTAAATGAAAGCATTAGTGACAGGTAATTTAGGTTTTATAGGCAGTCAACTGCAAAAGGATTTAGAATTAAACAACCATACAGTTATTGGAATAGATAAAGAATATTTAGATAAAAAAAATTGGAGACAGGTGTTGAATGATTTTTTGACGTCTTCAAAGCCAGATGTTATCTTCCATATTGGGGCCTGTTCCGACACCCTAGAAAAAAATGTAAACTATATGATGAACCTGAATTATGAAAGCACAAAAATCATAGCTGATTTTTGCTCAGAGAACCAAGTACCATTAATTTACTCATCATCAGCAGCAAATTATGGCGCAGAGGGACTATGCCCTTCTAACTTATATGGCTGGAGTAAATATTGTGCTGAAGATTATGTATTGTCCATGGGCGGCATTGCCCTTAGATATTTTAATGTTTATGGCCCTGGAGAGAGCCGCAAAGGAAAAATGTCATCTTTAGCTTATCAAATGTTTTTGAAAAAGAGAAATAAACAAAAGGTTCTCTTGTTTCCGAAAGGTCCCAAAAGAGATTTTGTTTACGTTAAGGATGTTGTTTCATCGAACTTATATGCATACGATAATTACTCAAAATTAAAGGGGAGTTATTATCATGTTGGCTCAGGAGCAGCAGAAAGTTTTGAAAAAATGATGAATCTAATGAACATTGAATTTGAATATCACGAAGAGAATAAGATTCCAAAAGGATACCAGTTTTTTACGTGTAGCGACAAAGATAGGTGGCTAAAAGGTTGGCAACCATTATACAGTCTGGAGAAAGGTATAGAAGATTATAAAAAATTTTTAGAGGTGTATGAATGATAAAAGTTGCTTTATGTTATTCCGGGGCAGTACGTGGTCTATTGAAGAACTTGCCACAAATAAAAGAAGTTTTCTTTCATGAAGATATATTTGAAATAGATTACTACTTTTACGGAGACCCACTTGGTGCGTCAATTAGAACTGATGACGTCGAGAAGGGCAATAATGAACCACAAGGTCTTAGGATAAAAAGAGAAATGCCTCAATTCAATTGTTTGTTTGAAGAGGATAGGGGCAATGATCACAATAAGAGAATGTTGAACTTTAAAACAAAAATTCATAATTACCACATGCCCTATGAACAACAAGTCTTACAATGGTATGGGGTAAACAAGGTATTTGATTATGCTTTTTCAAAAGAAAAACAATACGATATCTACTTTAGAATAAGACCTGACATATTCCCAGCCGGTAAACTTAAATTCGATTGGAGCAGTTTTGACGAAAAAACGATATATGCCCCATTTATGGGAAACTTTGGAGGTCTAAATGATAGATTCGCTTTTGGATCCAAAGAGGCTATGAGTGTATATTCAAGCTTTTACGATTCCCAAGTATACTATCGCGGACCATCTCACAACCTTGCCGAGAAATCAAAAAAATATTTTGAAAAAATATACAAAGAGGTTCCTGTGGATAAGATGCACCCAAACATTTCAGACCCTAAAAAGAAAAGACAGTGGTGCCAAGATCATAAAGCAGCATATAAATACGGCGTATCTTCTTTAAATTCAGAACTCAGACTGTTTAATCATATTGTTAATAATGATTTGGACATAGAGTTACTAAACCCAGAGTTTGTACACATTGGAGCCGTTCGCAATGACGATGGTATTATCAGATATATTGGACCAGAATTTGAAGGGTTATTGCTAAAGTATAACCAAATAAAAGAAGAAGATCTTAAATACGAAACGGCAAGATGGTGGGAATGATGATTGAGAAAATAAAAGACTATTGGAATGTCCGACCATGCAACATAAGACACTCAAATAAAGAAATAGGAACGAAAGAATACTTTGACGAAGTAGAGCAAAGGAAATATTTTGTTGAACCACATATTCCACAATTTGCAGAATTTGATAAGTGGAAAGGAAAAGATGTTCTAGAGATAGGCTGCGGTATTGGTACAGATAGTATAAGCTTTGCCCGTGCTGGAGCAAATTTAACAATCATAGAATTGTCAGAAGAAAGCTTAAGTATTTGCAAAAAAAGATTTGAAGTTTTCGGACTTGAAGCCAACTTTATTCTTGGCAACTCAGAAAAAATTGAAACTTTAATTACCAACAACGACAAAGGTAAGTTTGATCTAATTTATTCGTTTGGCGTCATTCACCACACTCAATACCCAGAAAAAATTGTGAATGGAGTTTATGAGCTGTTAAAGCCAAATGGAGAGTTTAGGTTGATGGTATATGCCAAGTATAGTTTTAAATTATTTGACTTTATGTACAGAAGCTCAAAGGTTGATTTTTCTAAATCAGACGAGATCATAGGATATTTTGCAGAAGCGCAACTCGGATGCCCGAGAGCCTTGACATACACCTTTTCTGAGGCGAGGGTTTTGCTGAATAAATTTAAAATCATATCAATGAAAAAAGATCACATTTTTAAGTTTGATATTCCAAATTACATACAGAAAAAATACGTAATCAGAGACGAATTCAAAAACATGACCCAACATCAATTTCAAGAAATGTGTGATGAAATGGGCTGGCATTTATTAATTAAATGCAAGAAGAGACCAGAGTGAATAAAATTTCTTTAATAGGTATAGGTAGATTAGGACTATGTTTGGCACTAACTCTAGAAAAATCAGGCTATCACGTTTTAGGGTGTGATGTCAATAAAAGATATGTTGATTCAATAAACTCAAAAACCTTCCATTCACAAGAGGAGGGGGTCAATGAACTTTTGACAAAAAGCAAAAATTTTAAAGCAACCTTAAGCATCGAAGAATGCTTATTATACTCTGATAATATTTTTATATTAGTAGCCACTCCATCTCTGCCAAATGGAAAATATGACCACCATCAAGTCAATTCAGTAATAGAACAAATAAAATCTTTTGGAACCCAAAAGCAAAAAAAACACTTGGTGATATGCTGCACCACAATGCCAAAATATTGTGAAAGCATTAGAGAGCAAATGGAGCCGTTGAATTTCTCAGTAAGTTACAATCCAGAGTTTATTGCACAAGGAACTATCTTGAGAGACCAAGACAGACCTGATATTATTCTTATTGGTGAAAGTGATCCTAAAGCAGGAGATATGATACAAGAGGTTTATGAAAACAGCACCTCTAGCGAACCAACAATTTGCAGAATGTCTCTGACTGAAGCAGAGTTGTGCAAGATTAGTTTAAATTGCTTCTTGACAACGAAGATATCTTTTGCAAACATGGTTGGAGATATCGCTAGATTTATTGGCTGTAATCCAGATCCTATTTTACGTGCGATAGGTTCTGAGTCTAGAATAAGTCCTAAGTATCTTGGCTATGGGTATGGATATGGAGGTCCTTGTTTCCCTAGGGACAATCGAGCCTTGGCAATTTTTGCCGATGAAAATGGGGTCGATGCTAAGATAAGCAAGGCTTCTGATGAATTTAACAACGCTCATTTGGACTATCAAGTGGAATTATTTATTCGAGAAAATTCAATTGAAAGTCCTGTAGTTTTTGAACATGTTACGTATAAGCCTCAGTCAACGATGCTTGTTGAGTCACAACAGTTGTTGTTTGCAAAAGCATTAGCAGAAAGAGGATATACTGTAGTAATAAAAGAAAGAAAATCGGTCATGCAAAAAGTTAAGGAACTTTATGGTGATCTATTCATTTATAAGGAGAAAAGATGAAAAAAGCATTAGTATGTGGAGCAGGTGGTTTTATTGGCGGACACCTTGTTAAATACTTAAAAGCCAAGGGATATTGGGTAAGAGGCGTTGACCTCAAGTACAATGAATGGCAGTCTGTTCATGAATATGCTGATGAGTTTGTACAGGGAGATCTTAGAGAGCCTGAAGTCATACGAGCTGTTATAAGTTCTGATATTGACGAAATCTA
>Ga0209535_1003281_pt1 | contig 10346 bp, 16 predicted proteins | sample LinPmetageLP28_FD_184041 | JGI IMG/M metagenome (GOLD analysis project Ga0209535, IMG submission 184041) | Marine viral communities from the Pacific Ocean - LP-28 (SPAdes) (version 2) | ecosystem: Environmental > Aquatic > Marine > Oceanic | place: Pacific Ocean | collected 2009-08-22
TGTTCAGTATCCGAGACAGTTTACAGTGATCCCTACTGGGTATTACTCATCTACACTGGATAATACTGCTGGTGGGAGACGTGAGGACATGCCAGAGGCAGCAAAATCGCTTGAAAGATCATTCCTTGCCCTTAGAGATGAGGTTGGGTTGGTACCAAGAGACCTTCACAGTCTAAATGTGATGGTAAAGGACGATACCGGAGAAATAGTTATAATTGATTTTGGTAATTTTAGCCAAGTTAGTTAAAACAAGACTTGACAACTTAACACAAATGTGTTATAATAATAATAGGTGACTTATAAATGAAAAAATATTTAAAAATTATGGAAAATCTTAACGAAAATAAAAATGGAAAGGTCGTCACCTTTGATTTTGATAACACTCTGGTCTTTCATCATGAAATGCTTGATGAAGAAGGGGATGATGACTGGCGTTTTGGTGGTATTAACCAGCAAATGGTTGCAACTCTTAAGAAGTTTCAGCAAAAAGGTTACTCTGTCATCATTGTTACTGCTAGAAGAAAGGCTTTAGAGAAGCCACGCTTCGCAGTAAGCACGTATTTAGACAAACTAGGCATTGATGTACCTGTTTTTTACACTGAAGGCCAGTTAAAGGCACAGAAGTTGTATGAACTAGGGTCGTCTCTACACTTTGATGACTGCCCCAAAGAACACGAAGGTATAGTTGCATTCAGACAACTGCATGATGACTTCGATATCATGGTTAAATACCCTGATGAAGGACTTGAAGACACCACTGATGTGTCAAAAGGGTTCGTTAAGACATCAGATGATCGCTTAATCATCCTAAAGAGAGCCGACACTGGTGAGTGGGATGTACCGGGTGGTCACTGTAGGTCGGGTGAGACTCCAAACTATGGATTTTTCAGAGAAGTAAGAGAAGAAATCGGCTTTCAAATGGTCCACCTCCAGTATATTGAGTCACAAGAATTCAGTTTTAGAGGAAAAGACGAAACAATACACTATTTTCTTGGTAGAACAAACTACTCAAGCGACGAATTAGACGGTGTGCTTCAACTGGATCAGGAAAATACTGAATATTATGTCCATGATATTGAACACATCATGATAAAAGCGAAAGAAGGTGCCACTGAGTTGCTTAAAAGATGCATTGACATGTATGAAAGCGATGCTGTACTTGAAGAATCATACACTTTTCAGAGAAGAATGAAGAAAGGGTACGCTAAAAAAAAGAAAATCATGATCGGATTGGGCGGCGCTAAGTCAACTGGTGCAAAAGGCCTAAAGAGAGTTAAAGATTTTAGTCGTGCAAAGAGTGCGCCTGCTGGTTTTGGTGCCCTTGAAGAGGAACCAGAAGAAAAAAGAAAAATAAAAATAAAAATCACCAGTGATTTGGACGAAAAAAAGAAAAAACGTAAGAAAAAGAAGAAAAAATCTAAAAAAAGAAGACGTAAAGTAGCATACTGGCCTTATGGTGGTTACTATGATACTGGATCTTCTGATGGTTCGTTCGGAGACGGCGGCGGAGGAGATGGTGGCGGCGGTGAGTAAGAAAGACCTCTTAAAAAAATTAAATAAGGAGACTCTTTACAAGAAACCTCGTGCTTTAGCCACGAAAATGCAATCATTTACCGTTTCTGATAACGGTAAGCTGCTTCCTCTGGCGATTATAAAGGGAGAAGGTTATGGTCACTACTATTCTTTTACCGATAAGAAGCCAATTAGAGTACCAAGACGGTCTGAATACTACGTTATGCCTTGGAAAGACCCAGATGAGGACAAATATTACTATTTATACTCTCATTATGTCGCTGCGTGTGGTATAATCCTCAGAGTACCCAAGGAAGAAGTAAATTTACTAGGATTTAATTGATGATAGACGAAAAAATAAAAAATTATTCTATTTTGACCGTTCTACTCCTCATAACAATGTTGTTTTATGCAATTTTTGGTGCAGAATTTGTTTGTGTCTGTCTTTTATTCTATTTATGCTTTGTAAAGTAGCAATTATAACTCATTTATGATTAATTCAGTTAAAAATAACTCATTTGGAGAGTCATTTGTGTCAAATTTTGACATAGGTGACCTAGTTTATTGGACTGAAATCATTTATGGTGTAAATGGGCATGAAAATCTAAAGCATCATGGCACAATAATTGACATCTTAAGGATACCAGAAGGCACACGGTTCGTTATTATGGTAAAAATCATGCCTTTTGGCGGTAAAAGACCAATGAATGTATTAGTTCACCAGTTGCGTAAAATGGAATCAGAAGACTAATTAGTGTATGCATTGTAAGGTTATAAACAATTCTGGTATGGATCTCGGAGATCTTGAGCAGCATATTCAAGGAATGTACAAACATTTCGATGATCAGATTGGCTTCTCTAGGCCTCCTACGCTCTTCTTAGACTCCGACCCTAGTAATGCCCCCAATACTCTTGGAAAGACGGCGTATTACGATCCTCAGACGTTTGAGATACATGTTTACACTGATGGTAGACATCCAAAAGACATGCTTCGTTCAATTGCCCATGAATTAATTCATCATCAACAGAATTTAGAGGGCAGACTGGACGTTGGAGGCTATCATGGAGAAGGATACTACTTACAAAATGAAGCCTTAAAAGAATTAGAGCAAGAAGCAATGCTTGAAGGCAATCACTATCTTCGTGAATACGAGGATACTTTAAAGACACAGGAGAAACAAATGTCACTTAAAGAATGGAAAAACAAAGAATTATTTGAAAACCTTATGGGAAAGTGGGGGGTCAAGACAAACATCCTCAATGAAAAGAAAGAATTTCCTGATCTAACAGGTGACGGTAAAGTTACACAAGCAGACATCCTAAAGGGACGTGGTGTTGAACTTGATGAAGGAGAACATAAGTGTCCTGAATGTGAAGGTAAAGGTAAGGAATGCAAGTGTCCAAAGAATGAACAACTTGATGAAGCCCTCGGTGTTTTGGCCATAACTGGCTTGGCTGCAGCTGTTGTTGCAGGAATTGGTGCTATGGCTGGGATCGATCAGGATCAAACTGAAAAACTTGAAGCCTTCTTGGCAGAGGATGAACAAGCAGGTATTACTCAAAAATTAGCGCTTTTAGATTTTATGGGCGACAAAAAAGAACATGCTAGATTGACCAGAGCGATCTTAAACTCAGATAGATTTAGACAATATGGAAAAGTTGATGAGGTATCAGTCGCTGCTGGTGTTCAAGGTGCCCCAATGCCAGCAAAAGAAGACCTTCAAGAATCAATCAATAGCATCCTCAAGAAAAATAAAGAAATGATCAAAAGGTTACTCAAATGAGCGTAGTTGAAGTTACTTCATTTAAGCAATTGTTTAATACACTAAAGGAAGAATCAATGAGAGATGAAATTATCCAAGAGCAGCGATTAAGAAAAATTATTAGAGAGAAAATCTCTAAAAGAATCACTGAAAGAAATCAGGCACTAATTCAAGAGCAACGCTTACGAAAAATTATTCGTCAAAGACTTCTTACGGAAGCAGACATTTCTGATATGCATCCTCATAGATCTACTGGTATCAATGTTCTCGAAGATGTATTGAAAAAAATGATCACCACTCTTCGTACAGACTACAAACGTCTTACAACATCAAAAGCACAACGTGACTCGTTTAGGGCACACATGCTCCATGCTGTTAAGCAATCACTTATGCCTGCACTTGTCAACGACATGTATCTACAGGACTCTGGTGCATTAATGGCGGAACCTACAGGTCTTGGTGGCGGTAGCGAAGAAGCATCCAGTCCATCAGATGAAATGTTGGCCGACATTGATGATCTTAATTTAGACGACATCGAATTGGAAGAGGACATCGACATTGATGTTGATCCTGATCCTGCAAAAGATTTAGACATTGAAGGGGAGAAAGAAAAATCTCCTGCTGAACAAGAAAAAGATGAATTTGGTAATGGTTTGTCTGAAATGGATGAAACTGGTAAAAACATGGCGTACACTACTCACAAAAAAGTTAGTCAATACATACTTGATGCTTACGACATGTTAACCGATCCTCAGGATAAAAAGATTTTTGTTGATTACCTGATTACGAACATGAAGTTGTATTTTGATAAGTTTGAGGGAGAACTTGCTACTGAGTTATCAGAGCCAACCACACCAGAATACGAACAAGCAAAGACTTCAATTTAATGTAACACGTTGAGGTACTGATGTCAAATAAAAAGAACCACTCTATTATTAATAAACTGAGGAGGGAGCAGAGATTGAATGAAAACTTTCTCAATGTTCTCTCCTCTATTTCTTTAGAAGAACTGATAGCAATTAAGTTAGAACAATCTTCTAGGATACTTGGAGGTAAGTTATATAATTTTCCTCTTTGGAAAGCAATGCCAGAAATTTGTAGAGATGCTTTATTGAAATATTCTTATACTGCCTGTGATACTAAAAAAGATATGGCTAGATTATTAGGAATAGATAGAAGTGATTTATATAAGTTTTTAAAGAAACATAAGACTGAAAGTTATTTTAATTAATAATTATTAATATATAATATATATAAGGGGTGCTTTTCAATGCTTGAAGAAAATTTAGAAGAAAAGAAAAAACGTAAAAAGAAAAAAAAGGTCAAAGCCAAAGTAAAACGTGATGCCTGTTACCATAAGGTCAAGCGAAGATATAAGGTCTGGCCATCAGCATACGCTTCAGGCGCCCTTGTTAAATGTAGAAAGGTTGGTGCCAAGAACTGGGGTAACAAATCTAAAAAGAAAAATGAATCTTTAACTGAAGACAAAGAATTAACTGCCGATGCAGTTAAGGCAATTTTTAAGAAAGAAGGTGGTGCTCTTGGAATGAAGGCTCTCAAGAAGGTTTTTACAAAAGCTAAAGATGAAGAGATTCAGAAAATCCTAGACAGCATGGAAGATGTTGGCGAACATGATCATGGCGATTATGTCCGTGGTGATGGTGATGAAGTTAAGATCACCAAAGAGCAGTTAAACAGAATCATCGAGGAAGAATTAGATGCAGTCCTTGATGAGAAGAAAAAAAAAAGTAAGAAAGCCGGAACTGAGTCAAGCAAAGAATCTTCCTTAAGAGATTGGTTTGGTCGTAAAGGCGCTAAGGGTAAGAAGAAAGGCTGGGTTGATTGTAATGCTCCTGACGGCAAGGGTGGCTACAAATCATGCGGTCGTGGTTCTGGTGAAAAGCGTAAGAAGTATCCAGCATGTAGACCAACCCCTGGTGCTTGTAAAGAACGAGGCAAGGGAAAGTCATGGGGTAAAAAAGCAAAGCGAGGCAAGAAACAATGAAACTTACAAACGAACAAATAGAGAGAATTATTCTCGAAGAAACCCAAGAGGTTTTGTTTAAGCCTGGATTGTTGGAACACGTAAAGACAAAGACTCCTTTGCATGAAAACATTTTTCGTGTTGGTTCTTCTTGTTATTTTAACACAATTAGTCAAGGCCGTAAGTTTTACAAGATGGGTCTTTACGAAGTTGTCAACGATGAAGAACGAGACATACTTGAAAACACAGAACTTGGTGAGTGGGTAACGTTCAAGGGAGAAGAGGTTCCTTTGGACTTCCCAATGTACATTGAGGAATCCAAGTCAGAAATCGAAGAAGACAAAGATAATAAGCCTATTGGCAAGCCCATGAAGAACTCTGGTGGTGGTAAGAAATACAAAGTGTATGTTCGCAATCCAAAGACTGGAAATGTCAAGACGATCACTTATGGAGACTCTAAAGGCGGTCTTAAGGGTAACTGGAACAATGCTGAGGCCCGTAAGTCGTTTGCTGCTCGTCATCAATGTGCAAAAAAGAAAGATAGAACGAAGGCTGGCTACTGGGCATGTAGAGCACACAAAGATTTTGGTAAGAATGTACCTGGTAGGTTTTGGTAATGGATTTTCCGTTCAGCGAAATGCGAATTGGAAAAAAACTTTTTTTGAGAGAGTTTAAAAAAGAGACTTCTCAAGATGAACTTATCTGGCATCTCGACAAAGAAGATAGAAAGGTTGAGTTAGTTGAAGGCACCAATTGGAAACTTCAGCTTGACAATCAACTCCCGCAGATGCTACAATTAGGAAAGAGTTATTGGATTCCAAAAATGACCTATCATCGCCTGGTAAAGGGTGATGATGATTTATCAATAAGGGTGTGGAAGTATTAATGGATAATTTTGAAATCGGCGATTTGGTAAAAATCTCAGACTCCAAAGTATCTTGGAGATTAGGGCCGATTCAAGATGAATTAAAAAAGAAGAGAGCGGTTGGAATAGTTTCGGGCATTAGATTTAATTATTACAGGGCTAGAAGCGGCGGTCGTGATTTAATAAAGGTTCTTTGGAACGATGGGTCCACAAGTGAACTAAATGAAATTTATTTGGAGAAAGTAAATGAACCAGACGTATGATAAATTGTGGCTAATCTTAGATACAATTGAGAAAAAACTTATGCGAGCCAAGTTGTGGAGTACAATGGCAGACGATTACGATGAGAACATCAAGAACGCCTTGGAAGAAGTAAAGACCGCTAAACAAAAATTAGAAAAAAACTTGACAATTAAAGACTAGTATGTTATAATTGTGTTTAGTGGAGAAAGATTTTGAAAAAAGATATAGTATTTTTTGATATGGATGGAACCTTAACTCCGCCGAGAAAGAAGTTTAATTGGAGCCTTGAGCCTGCGCTTCGTGATTTGACTCAATGGTGTGAAGTAGGGATAGTCACCGGCTCTGATTATAATTACTTGATGGAGCAGATGGGAAAGTTTCTGGAAAACTCACCAGCTGGATACCACATACATCTTTTACCGTGTAATGGGACCAAATGGTATAAACCTCCACCTTATCACGATCAAACACATAAAAAAGTTTACAGTGTTTCAATGGAACATTTCCTGGGAGCAAAGCCATTCCAGGAATTAATGAAAGTGATAATAAAGATGCAGAGTGAAATCTCTGGTCTTAATCGTTTAACTCTAAAAGGCAACTTTATAGACTTTAGAGGATCAACAATTAATTGGTGTCCAATCGGAAGATCATCGAATGAACAAGATAGGCTAAGGTTTATTGAGTACGACAAGAAAGAAGCATTCAGACTGAGGTACATTGACAGAATCAAAATACATCTCAAAAAATTTGGTTTGAGTCAAAAAGTTGCAATTAAGACCGGCGGACAAACCTCTTTTGATATCTTCCCTGTAGGATGGGATAAGACTTTTGCACTTAGACATTTTCCAGACTGGAGTTATTGGTTTGTTGGTGACCGCTGCGAAGGCAATGGGAACGATAAAGAAATTTATGAAGCATGCGGTGGACAAGCATTTAAAACAACAGGTCCGGAAGCAACGAGAGACATTATTTATGAAATAATGAAGGAACTTTATGAGAAGAATTCTGATTAGCACCTGTAGCACAACTGGATAGTGCAACAGCCTTCTAAGCTGTAGGTTACAGGTTCGAATCCTGTCAGGTGTATTTTTAAAGGAGAGAGAATGTCAAGGGATTTTATTTTAGAAGGAATCAGAGACATATTAGCAAATGGTATTAATCTGGAATTGGACTCATCAGAAGAACAGGAAGCCTATTTTGAACTTTTTGTAGATTGGTATGCTGATAACACTATATACTACTGTGTATCGCTAGATTATAATACATGCATGATTGAAACAAGACAAGGAATTCCGATGGCAGAAATCTCATTTGAAGATTCAATTTTGAAAATCACTCCTCATCATGAAGATCTTTTTGAGATTATAACAGAAATCTTGAGATTTGTAGCCAGAGAACACCAAAGTTTTATTGCTAATTTTAGGGGAAGGGAGGCCCAATCGATGATTTCATCTCCCTCAGAAGTTAAAAACCAACCACTTTACAAGGAAGAGGAATCATCGGAAGATGAATGGTTATGAAAATATTTTATTTAAAAAGAGAAGAAGATGAAAGTGGAATCTCGGGCACGGGACGTGTTGCTCAAGGATTTGTATTTGATAACGGGAAAGTAGCAGTCACATGGCTAAGTGAACACCCGAGTGTAACTGTATACGATAGCATTGGAGAAGTTCATGCTATCCACGGGCATGGTGGTAAAACTACTTTGGAGATGGAGCCTGACTATAAGAAAGCAGCCGGAGAACTAAAATCAGTGATTGATAACTTTGATCTCAAAGAGATTATTAGTTCCAAGTTAACTCCGGAGGGTGCGGCATCTAAACTAATCAAGAAGAACTAGTTACCTAAGAGAGGGCTTGATTTTGGCTAAACTTATGACCTTAAAATTGGATGCTGCCTGGCAACCATTAGAGGTTATTACTGCCGATAGAGCATTTTCAATGGTTTTTGGCGGTCGTGCACAAGCAATAGAAGAACACTTAGAAGGTCCGTGTAAGAACTACAACTTCCCATCGGTAATTGTTCTAAAGACATACATCAGGAAGAAGACGGTAAGAGCCTCAGCAACAAGAAAAAACATTTACTGGAGAGACAAGTACATTTGTCAATATTGTGGAAATAATTTTAGACATCCTCAGTTAACTTTGGATCATGTCATTCCGAAGTCAAGAGGGGGCCTAGGAGGCTGGGAAAATCTTGTGACTGCCTGTGTGACCTGTAATCAAAAGAAGGGCTGTAAAACGCCGTATGAAGCTTCTATGACGTTATTAAAAGAACCAGCCGAACCGAAGTTCTCAATTATTGATTTTTATCATCACATTGAGATGCCAGTCACATGGAAAAAATTTATTAGGAGATGGAATGAAAGTTGAAGACCCAATATTAGAAGCACTGCTGGTAAGAGCGGAACAAGATGAGACAGGTGAACTAATGAAAGTCATCCAGCATTTAATTTTAACTTGTTGTGATGCAGCGGAGGCTGGAATAACCCCTGAGGAATTAGAACAAGTCTGTAAGACTGGTTTCATGCTCGGTAAAAATCCAGAATTCTTAGACATTGTAAACTATTTAATACAACGTGGAAGAGACTCCAGTACAGAACATTAATCTTAAAACAAAGCAGGGCGAAAACCCTGCTTTTTGTCTATTTAAAGTTGAGGTGAAGTTCATGAACAAGAAAGAATTAGCAAAAGAAGCACTTAATCATCCAATGATGAAAGTTCTTAGAGAATCAAAAGGCGTTGACAATAAGGTGTTGATTAGGATCTTAGCAGAAGAGATCAATGAGCAATACCTTCTTGATGAGGCACCAAAAAACACATTGTCAAATAAGCTAACCAAGATGCTAGCTGATGCTCTTGCTGAACTTGGCAAAACAAAATCGGACCCAGAGGCCTTGACAGCAGCGGTAAGCGATACTGTTTTGAGATTTATTAATTTAATGAAGAATGACATTTCTAAATTGTTCCCAACTTGGGACACATGGACAGACGAAAGAAAGCAAAGCATGATTGATGCTGGCAAAGAATACACCCCAGCCATTGCTGATAGAATTAAATCTGCATTAGTAAAGTATGCGGAAGATGGTCGAATTGATACTGGTGAAGCCGAAGAAGCCGCCGCTGTAATCCTTGAGCCTATTGCCGACGAACTAGAAGCAGATGCTGAACAACAAAGTCCAGAATTATCAGACGGAGAGGCCACTGACGTTTTAGATAAGTTCCTCGGCGTTGTTGTCCAGACACTCCAGGCCGCCCCTTTGCAAGAACAGCAAGAAGGTAAATTAGAAAGACAAAACATCGCAATGTTTTTCCGTAAAGCAGAAATTCCAGAAGATAAATTTGATGCGATTATAAATGGCCTTGAAGGCGTAGAATTAACTCCTGAGCAAGTTGATCAAGCACTAGCTGCTGAGGGTGCTGTTGAAAAAGCACTAGAAGGACTTAAGCAACGACTTGAGGCTCCAACTGAACCCGAGGAAGCACCAGCACAACCTGAAGAAGCTGATGCTTCTGCTGTTGAACAAAAATATGGAGAAGCAATCCGGGCAATAACAACTGAACAAGAATACCCTGTAATCATTAAGTTCTTAGCGGCCTTGACAACTAATCAAATTTTGTCTGAGAAAACATCAATTGCACAATTATCTAATCAGATGGGAACTGACCATAAAAAAATGGTTAAGACAATCCAGCAACTTGCTAAGGAAGAGAGAAAGGTTGTTATTAATTTTCTTCGAAATGAGGAGAAGAGAGGGCAATTCTTTGAGATAGTTAAAGGAGACTTAACAAATCCTCCGGAAGGCGCAGTTGAGGACTCAGATGCTGAAGCAACACCAGAAAATGAAGACCTCGAAGAATTACCAAAAGCAGAACTTCAGAGAAAAATGCTCGCTCAATCTATTGAGCCGGTTGATAAGTTCTTTGATGACACAGACGGTTTCCTCAAGCAATTGTTGTTGTCAGACCAAGGCAAACTT
>Ga0209535_1003282_pt1 | contig 10346 bp, 15 predicted proteins | sample LinPmetageLP28_FD_184041 | JGI IMG/M metagenome (GOLD analysis project Ga0209535, IMG submission 184041) | Marine viral communities from the Pacific Ocean - LP-28 (SPAdes) (version 2) | ecosystem: Environmental > Aquatic > Marine > Oceanic | place: Pacific Ocean | collected 2009-08-22
TAACACCACAGTACGAACAAAAAACAAATCCTTTACCATGGGTAGACCATTGGCTGAACAGCAAAGGTATGCAAAACGCACCACAGGAAACAGAGATTGAATCTTATGTAATTGGTGGTATCAAACAAGATGTAGAAAAGGACCAATTCAAAAAATTTAAATTATAATGGAAAAAGCAAAAAAAACATGTACCTCCTGTGAAACTAAATATACCGTAATATGGGATATAGAAGAGCAAGATTTAGAACCACTAACTTGCCCATTTTGTGGACATGAGGTAGAACATGAAGAAGACGAAGAAGAACGACACACAGACAATGAAGTCGATATGGAAGACGAAGATTGGAATTGATTACAGTCTAACTTCGCCGGCTATACATATTGATGACATAAGAAGTGGTACTTTTTCATTTCACTATTTAACAAATAGAAAGAAATGGATTGGTAGACAAGGTGAAAATATAACTGGTTATGAACATAAAGAATGGAACGACCCTATTGAAAGATTTACTTATATATCAGATTTTGTTATGGACCTATTATCAAATTACAAACAAAATCAACCTATTATTTTCATTGAAGGATACTCCTTTGGTTCAAAAGGCCAAGGTGTATTTCAGATTGCTGAAAATTGTGGTATTCTTAAATATCGTTTACTTGAAGAAGAGTATGGTTACCATACAGTTGTACCTAGTGTTGTTAAAAAAGGTGCTACTGGAAAAGGTAATGCAGACAAAGATATGATGTATGAGGCATTTGTGAAAGAATTACCAGAATATAACTTGAAGAAAATACTTGATACAGAAAAGACAGGTAATCCATTGTCTGATATTGTAGATAGTTATTATATTAAAAAGGTTGGTTATGAAAATTTGTCTATTTAATACTAAAAAATCATCATCATTATTTTTAAAATCATTCTGTGAAAGACATAATCACGAAATTTTTGACGCAGTTGAAGACAAAGAAAAGTCTTTTGGTAAAGGTGCTGAAAGATTTTTACATTTTAATTGGCCAACATGGGACGGTGAAATAACAGATGTTGCAGTATTCCAAGGTTTAATAAGAGGTACAAAAGAAGTACATGATGTTTGTATTTCTAAAGAAAAAGATTGGTATTACTTTGACCAACCTTATTTTTTCAGTAATGACTATCAACAATCAGATACAGGCGACAAATGGTATCGTATCTGTAAAAACAACACTCAAAAAAATTACTTAGAACAGTCTTATAAGGTCGATAGAAGATTCGATAAACTTATGGAAAGACTTAATCAAAAATGTAAAGATGAATTAACACCAAAACCATGGCAGTATGATGGTAAACACATACTTATTATACCACCTAGTTATCATACAGCACATTGGTATGGTATAGATAGACATGAATGGACGCAAAATATAGTTAATAAGATTTCATTACATGATAGAACACATCCTATTGTAATTAGAGAAAAGTTTAAAGGCAAAGCAGATTGGGGAGAAAAAGTAGATAAACCATTAAGTGAAGATTTAAAAGATTGTTATGCTATGGTATCTTTTCATTCTATGTGTGCTGTTCAAGCAGTTATGCATGGCATACCTAGTTTTTGTAGTGAACATTCACCAGCATATCCAGTAAGTTTAGGTTTAGATGAACTAGACCAACTTAAAAATCCTTTATATGCAGGTGACAGAGCAGATTGGATAAAATCATTAATGTGTGCTCAGTTTACCGAAGAAGAAATGAAAAATGGTAAAGCATATGGGCATTTAAACGGAGAAAATATATGGTAAGAAGAATAATCAATTGGTTTAAAACCAAATGGCAAAAATATCAAGCTAAGAAAAAGGACCCTTTTATATACAAATGAAAATATTAGGTATAAATTGTCTAAACCATGACGCAGCTATGGCCGTTACAGACGGTGCAGAGATACTATGGGCTGCTCATTCAGAAAGATATTCTAAGATTAAGAATGACCAATATCTTAATTGGGATATTGTCAATGAGGCTATGTCATATGGTCCTTTTGATAAAGTTGTCTTTTATGAAAAACCATGGTTGAAGAAATGGCGACAACTAAAAGCAGGTCAATATAGATATGCATTTGACCCTAGAGAGTTACCTAGTTTATACCTAAGAAAATTTAATATTAAGATTACAGATTATGCAAATCATCACCATTCTCACATGGCAGGTGGTTATTACACAGCACCATTTGATGACGCTAATGTATTAACAGTAGATTCTATTGGTGAACTAGAAACTATGTCATTGTGGGATAATGAAAAACTAATTGGTCGTCAAAAATATCCGATATCATTAGGTCTATTGTATTCAGCTGTCACACAAAGAATTGGTCTAAAACCAAATGAAGAAGAATATATTACTATGGGTATGGCTGCTTACGGTAAACCAAAATATACTTCTTTTATAAAAGAAAATTGGTTAAAAAGAAATAATCATAAAGGTGTACCTAAAAATGATTTGACATGGGCAACCGATTTTGATTTGGCAGCTTCAGTACAAAAAGTATATGAAGACGAATTGAAAAAGATAGTTGTCAAACATTGTCCTAAAATTAATTTAGTTATAAGTGGTGGTTGTGCCTTAAACTGTGTTGCAAATAGTAATCTAAAAAGAAATATATGGATTATGCCAAATCCAGGTGATAGTGGTTCAGCATTAGGTTGTATACCTGCCATTACAAAACAAAGATTAAACTGGAAAGGACCTTTCTTAGGTACCAATATTGAGGGCGAATACCCGATAGATAGTATTATAAAAGAATTAAAAGAAAATAAAATGGTTGGTGTTGCCAATGGTAGAGCAGAGTTTGGACCAAGAGCATTAGGTAATAGAAGTTTATTAGCAGACCCTAGAGGACCTGAAGTAAAAGATATGGTCAATGCAATCAAGAAAAGACAAAAGTTTAGACCTTTTGCACCTGCTATATTACTAGAAGATGTACATGAGTATTTTGATATGCCACAAGAAACAAGTCCATATATGCAGTTTGTTGGCACATGTAAATTTCCTAAAGAGTTTCCTGCTATCATTCACGCAGACGGTACAAGTAGAGTGCAGACAGTAACAAAAGAAGACAACGAAGGTTTTTATAATTTACTAAAAGAATGGAAAAGACAGACTGGTTGTCCAATACTATTAAACACATCACTAAACATCAAAGGCAAACCAATGGTCAATGATATGAGAGATGGTAAAGAATTTGAGAGGAAGTATAATGTCAAAGTTGTATAATATGGGTTGCAGTTTTGCATATGGTAATTGTGTGCCTCAAAGAAATAAATTAAGTAATGAACATAGAAGTCCAGGTACCTATATTGCAGAAAATATGAAAAGAGATGAAGTTAATCTTGCTCGTAATGGTTATAGTATTGATGGTGTGTTAAGAAGATTATATTCACACAAATTTGAAAAAGATAGTTTTGTATTAATTGGTGTACCACCATCTGGTAGATTTCAAGTAGTTAGTTTTAATGAACAGACATACAATAAAGAAAGAGGCCATAAATCTAGTATTTTTGCTAGAAATAGAGAGGCGGAAAATTGTATGAAATATGCCTTTACAAAAGGACCTGTTATTAAAGGTGACTATTTTCATACTTTAAAATACAGTAGAGTTATAAATGAAGATATAGATGAAACATCTTCTTATCATGTATTGTTTTCTATTTTAAAAATACAAAAAAGATTAAAAGAATTAGGATTAGATTATTGCATATATAATTCAATAGGGTATAAGTATGACCCTAAAAATCGTGAGACCAAAACTATTAAAGAGCAAATAGATTGGTCTAATTACTATAAACCAGAGTATAGTTTACTTGACTTAATACAAACAAGTGAAGAATACGAGTTAGCAGAGGGCGACCAACATCCTAATCAACATGCTTATAAAGTATGGACAGACGGTATAATTGATTGGTTGAAAAACAAATGACAAAATTATTAGAAAGTGTACAGAGAAGTAAATGGCAAGATAGTCCATGGGACCATTTTATTATTGAAAATATCTTAACAGATGAACAAGTAACTGAAATTAGAAATGCTAGCGTAACTAGAGATGGTGTTCTACATGATGGTACAAGGTCAGGTTATGTAAAAGGTGTTGAGAAACAAAACCATAAACTACGAGAATACATTACAAAGGATAACTATAAAAAGTATCCTGAACTAACAAAACTAATTAATGAATTGCGTAGTGGACCAGTAAGAGAACATATTGCCAAGATGGTTGGTAATAAAGATAACTTTGCCGGTTCATATGTAAGACTAGAAGTGTTAAATGATGTAGAGGGTTTTTGGCTTAAACCTCATTGTGATATACCAGAAAAATTAATATCAAGTTTAATTTATGTTAATAAGACAGGTGAAAGTATTAGTCTTGGTACAGATTTATATAGTGAAGATTTAGAGTTTGTAAAAACTGTGCCATTTTGGCACAATTATGGATACATATTTCATGGTCCTAATAAGTGGCATGGTATGAACAAAGGTAAAAATATTAAAGTAGAACGAAGAGGCATACAATTAAATTATGTAACTTTTCAAACAGATTGGCCGGTGTATGAAGACTAATTACGATTGGTGTTTAGAAACTTATCTAAAGTCTAAACCACACATTAAACAATTTAGAACTGCTGTTGATGTAGGTTGTAGAGATGGTGATTATTCATTACCATTAGTTGAAGACTTTGAAAAGGTACATGCATTTGATTATAGACCTAGAATGAAGTATGAACATAAGAAGTTAACATATCACTCAGTTGCATTAGGTGACGAAAGCACTACAGTAAGAGCAAAAGGTGGTACAATTGTAGAACATGGCGATAAAGATGTAGAACAAAAAAGATTAGATGATTATAACTTTGATGAAGTCGATTACTTAAAGATAGATGTAGAAGGACATGAATTAAAAGTTTTAAAAGGTGCAATAGCAACAATAGAAAAGTGTAATCCTGTTATTGTTATTGAAGAAAATGGTTCGCAAGAACTGTATAACAAAGGTGACAAAGATGACGCATTAAATTATTTACAAACTTTAAATTACAGAGTGGTGTATAGATTTAATAAACCAAATCCATTAGACATAATATTAGTGAGGTAATATGACAGAGCAAGAACTCTTAACAGAGATTAAAAGACTAGAGGGTATCTACATGAATCCCCAAGACTTTAAACAATATAAGAATTATTGGTTACCAGAATCAATAGTAAAAGAAAGTACAAATGTATTATCATTAGGTGTACATAGAGATGTAGGTTGGGAACAATCTATGTTGCAAGACAATCCTAACATGAACATACATTTATATGACCCTACACCAGATACGGTGAAGATGTGGGAAACAAATTTTGCTGGTAAAGATAAGATGACATTTCATCAAGTCGCATATAATAAAACACCAGGTACAATGAAATTTTATTATGACCAGAATGATTTATCAAAATGTTATTCATTATTACCATTACCACAATTTGGTGAAAATCCAGCATACATTGAAGTAGAGTGTAAGAACTTAAAACAGATGATGGAAGAAGACATGCCACAACCAGATATTATCAAAGCTGATATTGAGGGTGTATGGTATGATTTCTGTACAGAGATTTTAACTTATGATGTACCATTCAAGGCATTTCTAATTGAGTTTGAAGTAAAACTAATTGATAATGAAACTAGTTTAAAACAATATGAACAAATGTTAAAAGACCTTAATTACAAATATGAGGTGTTTTTAAATAGACCTAGAAACAAATGTCTATCTGAAGCTATTGTATTAAGAGGTAAGTAATGAAGAAAGTCTTTGATTGGTGGTTACCTGATAGTGATAAACATATAGCAGAGAAGTTGAAAGAACAATCTCCTGTTAATAGAGGTTATGATTATCAAACACAACAAAGAGATTATGCATTATCATTTTCATTAAAATATGCTAGTAGAAGTAAAGTTGCATTAGACATTGGTGCTCATGTAGGATTATGGTCAGTAGATATGGCCAATCATTTTAAAGAGCTAATCTGTTTTGAACCTATCAAAGAAAGTGGAGAATGTTTAATTAAAAATATGGCTGATAGAAATATCACCAATTACAGACTACATGATTGTGCTTTAGGTTCTGAATTTGGTACTGTAAAACTAAACACAAATGACGACAACTCCGGCAATCCTTTTGTAGATAATAATGGTGATGAAGAGGCACGAATAAAAACACTTGATAGCTTTGGTTATGGATTAATTGATTTCATTAAAATAGATGTAGAGGGTTATGAATTAGAAGTATTAAAAGGCGGTGAACACACAATCAAGTTATGTAAACCTATCATTGTAATAGAAGCAAAAGATAAACATTACGAAAGATATGGTACAAACTTTAGGAAGATTATGAAATGGTTAATAGATAGAAACTATAAGTTGGAAAATCTAGTTAATTCAGAAGCCATTTTTGTAGATAAAGATTGGCCAACTAGAATACATTTTGCGAGTAAAGATGAACATTAAAACTATAACAACTTATAATAATAAACTATACAAAGAATATGCTCATAGATTTAAGGAGACCTACAACTGGCCATTTCCTTTAAAAATCTATAATGAAGATGAGTGTATGATGAAAGTCTTACCTGATTTAAAGGAGTTTGTAGAGAGAAACAAACATAGACAACCGTACTCAGATTACAAAGTAAAAGGCAAAGAGTTTCTTACAGATGGTGTTCGTTTTAGTTATAAGGTATATGCATATACACATGCTCTTATGAATGAAGATGTTGATGGTCTAATTTGTATTGACGCTGATAGTGTTTTTCATAAGAAAATAGATGAAGAGTGGATTAAAAAACATATTCATAGAGATGATTGTATGATGACATATCTAGGTAGAGGTAATCATTATAGTGAGTGTGGGTTTTTATATTTTAATTTAAATCATGCAGATACTTTAGCGTATGCAAATAGAATGAAATCTTTATATGATACAGATGGCATATATAATCTAAAAGAACAACATGATAGTTTTATATGGGATTATGTAAGAAAAGAATTTGAAAACAGAGGCACAAGAAACTTTAACATTGGTGATGGTAAAAATGGTCATGTACAAGCAAGGTCTATATTAGGACCTGTTTACGACCACACTAAAGGTAACAGAAAATTAAAAGGGCGTAGTCCGGAGGCGAGAGTATGATAGATGTTTTTATAGGTTATGATGAGGGCGAAAAGGTTGCTTTTCATATATTGGCAGAGAGTATAAGAAGAAACTCTAGTCAACCAGTTTCAATCACACCATTGTGTTTGAGTAATTTACCAGAATTTACGAGAGAGAAACAAGAGAATCAATCTACAGATTTTGCATTTAGTAGATTTATGATACCTCATTTAAGAAACTACTCAGGTTTTTCTATCTTTATGGATTGTGATATGATGTTTAGAGGTGACATTGCAGAATTATGGTCAAAAAGAAATATGATATATTCTGTTATGTGTTGTAAACATGATTATGAACCTAAACAAGATAAGTTTAGAGGTGCAAAAAACGAAAAGTTTGAAAAGAAAAACTGGTCTAGTATGATGATAATGAACAATAGTTTATGTTACAATCTAACAGCAGATTATGTGAATACAGCAACAGGTTTAGACCTACATCAATTCAAATGGTTGCCAAATGACCACGCTATTGGTAAACTAGACTTAGAATGGAACTGGTTAGTCGGTGAATACGACTATAATCCAGACGCAAAGAATGTACATTGGACTTTAGGTGGTCCATACTTTAAAGAATATCAAGATAGTGATTATGCAAACGAGTGGTTTAATTTATACGCAGACACAATAAGGATAGACTTAGAATGAATAGGATAGCAGTAATAGGTTGTGGGTTTGTAGGTGGTACAATTGCTGACGCATTAGAAAATGCCGGTAATGATATAGTAAGAATAGACCCGAAGTACAACGATAATAAACTAGAACATTTTATTGACAAGATAGATGGTGCTGTAATATGTTTACCTACACCAACTATACATGGTCAACAAAATCTTACTTTAATAGATACGACAGTAGTTGCATTGAAAAATGTAAGAACACTTATCAAATCTACCATTTTACCAAACATGTTAGAAGTTTACGAGGAGAATGTAGTTTATTCTCCTGAATTTCTAAGAGAGGCACATGCCAAGAAAGATTTTGAAAACAATCAACATGTATTATGGGGTGGATTAAGAAGTGAAGCAGATTGGTGGATTGACAGATTTGATTGTCACAAAAAAACAAATATTATTATGGATAAAAAGAGTGCAAGTACAATTAAATATGTGTACAACTGTTGGTTAGCAACAAAGGTTGCTTTCTTCCATGAATTGTATAGTAAATTAGATAAGACATATAACTATCATATGATTATCAATACATTGGCTGACTTTGATAATATAGGTCCTAGTCATATGAGAGTAAAAGAATTAGGTTATGATGGTAATTGTTTTCCTAAAGACATGGAAGCATTTGCAGAATTTTTAGATAGTGATATCTTAAAGAATGTTATTGAAGTTAACAAAAGCTTAGTAGCAAGTAGATGATACATACACACACTTTACCATGGGACAAATGTTTATCACATCAACTTATGCCTGCCATACAAAAAGGTTGGAAAGATGATGGTAAAGATATTCACTTCTTTTGGGGTTTAGCAGGTCAAAATATTAGACAAATAAAAGAATGTGAAGAAAGAGGTGATGAATGGTATTATGTAGATAACGGTTATATAACTGAACAAATTACAAGATATCCTGAACCTATTATAAACAATTATGATAAAACTTATTTTAGAATATGTAAAGGTGGTATTCACACCACATCATTTAAAGAACATGATGATAAAAGATTAAATACAGAGTTTAAAGGTTGGCAATCAGGTGAACATATATTAGTTTGTCCTTCATCTCCTACTGTATCATATTATATAAACGATATGACACAAGAAGATTGGATAAAAGAAACTACAGATAAAATAAAAGAATGTACAGATAGACCAGTAAGATTAAGAAATAAACCAAGACCAAGTAACAAATGGTGGAATACAGATATACTAGATGACTTAAAAGACGCTCATTGTTTAGTTACTAACATGTCATTAGCAGCTGTTGACGCAATAATTAATGGTGTGCCATGTATAACACATAGTAGAAATGTGGCTGCTGGCGTTAGCAATCAAGATATAAGTTACAAGACATTAAATTATCCTTTTAAACCTGATGATGATAAAATAAATAGGTGGATGAGAATGTTATCTTATAACCAGTTTACAATAAAGGAGATTGAAGATGGTATTGCCTTCGAGGTTCTTCAAAAACAAATTTAGATGGTTTGGTTTAATACTTGCTGTCACTAGTGTTGCAATTTTATCGAGTGCCAATATATCAACACAATGGGTTGGTTGGTCTTTAAGTGTAGCTGCCTGTATTATGTGGGTGTGGTTTGGCTATAAAGATAAAGATTGGCCAAGAATGATTATGGAATTGATGTATATGTTATTAAGTTTAAGAGCAGTATTTAATTGGTTAGGAATATGATTTATAATTTTGTTTGTGTTTGTTATGGTGACAAGTATCCTGTAGAGTATGTTCAAAAACTCTATAACATGGTGACTAGAAACACCAATCTTTTAATAAACTTCTATGTATTTACCGACCATGTAAAAATGAATAAGATGGTAGAGGGTGGTAGATTGTATGTAAAACAATTTCCTGAACATGATTTAGAGGGGTGGTGGAATAAACTACAACTATTTCATCCGAACACATATTTACCAGGTATTACACTATACATGGATTTAGATGTTGTTATTACAGGCAACATAGACTGTTTTTACAGTCACGAACCACAACTAGATTTTTGTGGTATGAATGACTTTAACCCCGTAAGTGGTGTTTGGAACTCCAGTATTATGAGATTTAAACAACAAGACCTTCACGGACGGATTTGGCATAAATTCATGTCCAATAGACCAGAATACCTTAGAAAATTTCCAGGTGACCAGAACCTCATATCAGACTTTATAAAAAATACACCAGGCACCTCATCTTTTCCTGATTCGTGGACACAATCATATAAATGGTATGACCGAAGTGGTACAAGATACTCTAAACAAAACTGGACATATGAACATAATGGCGAATCGTTGGTAACCGTGTTTCACGGAAGACCAAATCCTCACGAATCTGACATGGAATGGATAAAAAATGCTTGGAAATAACAAGTATTTTGTGTCGCAGCTCTAAAACCCTTACCTGGTCTCAAAAAAAACTTTAAAAAAAAGCGAAATAACGCTTGCTTTCTATGTGGAAACCT
>Ga0209535_1003283_pt1 | contig 10345 bp, 6 predicted proteins | sample LinPmetageLP28_FD_184041 | JGI IMG/M metagenome (GOLD analysis project Ga0209535, IMG submission 184041) | Marine viral communities from the Pacific Ocean - LP-28 (SPAdes) (version 2) | ecosystem: Environmental > Aquatic > Marine > Oceanic | place: Pacific Ocean | collected 2009-08-22
AAGGATTATATTTTGCTACAGATATTTGATCTTCTTTTGTATAATAACTAGGTACTCCAGAAGCAAGGGTAGGTCTAGCTAAAGTTATGTTTATTTTTCTAGGTTGATTTCTATTATCAGTCCAGAAAAGTAAATCTTCTATTACGTTTATACCGTATATAGGATTAGTTGTTGATAAGTTTAAAAAAGCGCCTTGAACTAAAAGAATTTTAGTGTTATTAGATACATTATATTCATAAATATAATTTAATGCACTTGTTGAATAAGATCTATTGCTAGAAGAAGAGTCAGTATAGTTTGTGAAAAACAAATAAACCATACCACTAGCTTCATCAGCTTTATGGCCTATACATTTTGTTCCGCTAGGGAAATCTATGTCATTATGATTACCTAAAACATTTTCAAGTGAACCAACACTATCGCCTTCAGATCTGCTAACCTGTACATTTACAGCATCTCTATATTCTCCATTAGGGATAAGTCTAGCATCTAAATCTTTGTTTAGTTTACTTTTTATAAAAGTATTAGTGACTTTAGGCATATAACTTTATGATTTAATCCATTTAGACTTGCCTCTCATAACTTGAGTAAACTCATCTAACTTGATGTTTGATAATCTAATCTTTGCGTTTCTTAATTTAGCAGTCTTTTCTCTGCTAAGTCTATTTACTACATATTCAGGTTGATTTGCTCTTGTAGATATTATAGCATGACTTAAGTATGCGTACATTGCTTCTTCGGCCATTTTAGGCACTCTAGTGTCACTATCAATAGCTAAGCCATCTGATATATATTCTAATATAATTAACTTATCAGAGAGATCACTAGAAAAAGAAAACTTATTGTCTCTTTCATTTATAGTAAACCATCCGTTTATTTGAGTAATTTCAGGTTGTAAACCATAAAGTCCACTTTGTGTTCCAAAACCAGTACCAAAACCCCCACCGTAGACATTAGCCCAAGCTGAACTATCATTTCGTAAAGCTTCATTTAATGTACCTATTTTATTATTGCTCCATTTGTTTTCTGTTTGAGAAGTACCTTTTAAATTATTATTAAAATTTGATTGTGTAGGAATACCATCAGCATCTTGTAAAGGCATTGAGTAAGGATTACTTGTTAAAGTAGTTGGGTATATAATGTGTTTTATACCAGAACCATCTACCCAGCTAATATTTACGTAATTAACGTAATCTTGTGGCATTGGAACACTTAAGCTAGGAGGTATACTAAGTTCTTGTGACTTAATACTTTTAAGAGTGTCATAACTAAACTCTTGTAAAGCTCTTTTAGCAAAGAATAGCACATCACTTTTCTTTACTTTATTTACTAGTTTACCATCACCTACATATGCCACTATAAAGTTATCTATAACGTCGTTTAATTTTATATATGAATAAGAACCCCAATTTTCTTGTACAGCAGAACCATAAGCGTCTCTATTACCGTAGTTACCACCCTCAGTTGATTTTAACTGTACTACAACACTTGTGTTTGCTGCTAAACTATCTGTTATTGTAATAACGTTATTGACCACCGTATAAGCTGAAGTATATTCAGTATATGTAGCAACACCAACAGCTGCAGTATACAACTTAAAGTTGTTTAAAGCATAGTTTGTTTCTAATGGATTATAACTACCAAAAACTAAATCAGTATCAAATGTACATGTAAAAGCTTGTTCTGTAGCGGCTGGATCTGCTGACATAAAACCTTGGGCCCCAGCATAATATTGTCTATTGTTTTCAGTTATTAGTGCCATTTATTAACGTTTTAAGTTTATTTCTTCTTGCTGTGAAGCTTGTGTTGCAGCTTGTACTATCTGTGGATCTTTTATTATTATACCCGCGTATTTTAATATATCAATTATTAAATTATTTTGCTCTGAAACGTCTAATTGAAAGTCTATTGAAGTAGTAGTATTATAAACATATTGACCTAAAGAACCAATTGTGAATGTCCAAGAAGGATCAATTGGTTTAAATAGGCAATTAACCTTTAAAGTTGTCGTAGCTGAAGCTGGGGAAACTTTTATTAATAATTGTGGTGTTGTAGCCGGTGCGATTGCAGCAGCTGTTTGTGTTGTGAAGCAAATAGGATATTGAGCAGTTGGTTTTGTAAGTTTTGACCTTGTGATTTCTGTGTAATCACTTTTGCTTGTTAATTGTACAACTGATTCTATATTAGACGGTTGACCTGTTTGCGAAGCCGGAGTTTTTGCGATAATTTCTCCTAACTTGTATATTGTTTTATTACCTGTATATATAAACCCAAAATTAGGATCTCCATTATAAGTAAAATCTGTTTCTTTTTCAAAAGGAAATAATTTATATGATATATCTTTAAACATATCAAAAAACTCTGTATCGTTTTGTCTGTTACTTTGATTTAAACGGTTTACTTGGTTTCCATCAGGAAAATAAGTATCAAAAATATCATTTTGAACTTGGACAGCAAGACTATTAAACTCAGCTGGTGGAATATATCCCCGCTGTTCTTTGTTTAGTATGTATAATACTGTAGTATATACTGTGTTTATATTTACCGCCATTTGTTTTTATTTTTTAAAATAATAGCTAGGCCACTCTCTATGAGTGACCTGACTACTATATAGTATTACATGTTATGAGAATTTTTTCTCTATTGATTTGTATACATCTAAACCTTCATCTGTTTTAAAGAAAGCGGCCATAGCCGAGTATGGATGCTCATCAAAAGGAACTGTAATAAGCTTTCTATTATTAGTAGCCCAAGTAAAGGTTCTTTGATCTTGAGCTAGTTTTATAATACCAGCTTCTACTGCTTTAATAGCAAAATTTCTTAGTATTACGTTTTCATCATTTGCTAAATCTATAAAAAGTGCTGGGTTTTGTTTTGCAAAAACCATTAAATCTCTTTTTATTTCTCTACTAGTCATTTTAGAAACTTGTGATCCAGATTCTACTCTGACAATTGCTTCAGCTTGATCTATATCCATTGCTTGAGCAGATATTAAAGCTTTTACTTCTAGTTCTATATATTCTAAATCGTCTTGAGCTTCTTGAACTTTATTGAATTCTTCATATTTTATATTTAAATCAGGATGATATAAAGATAAAAGTTTTTGTAAGTTTTGCTTTTCTTTAGATACAACTAGTTTTCCGTTGTCAAAAGTTATACGACCAAGTGTTGCTTCTCCTTTTTGTTCATTCACAAGCGGTGAAGTTTGATTTGTTGCATAACGTATTTCTTCTTGGGTGTTTGTTTCTTTATTAAACCAAAGAAGTGGAAATCTAGAGCTATGCTTAGATTTTAACGTGTATGTTAAAGGTGTAAAATGACCTTTTAATAAATAAATCCTGTCTCTAATTTCCCATTTGGGTTTTACAGGTTCTTGCACTTTTTTAGGTGCTTCGTATTCTTGAGGAGCAACCTCAACTTTTTTAGCTGTAGCTTGTTTAGCCATGATATAATATAATTAAATAGTTTTTAAAAAAAAGTAATAATTACCCCCGTCAATAAGACGAGGGTAAAAATTACAGAGTTTAATTCTAAATTAGTCAGTGAAAAGTACAAAGTTATTTGCAGCTTGAACACAAAGACATCTTTCAGATAGGAAGTGAACTTCCATAGCGTCAAGATCAGAAGTGTAAGCACCTCCAACAGATCCAGTCAACCAAGACTTCATACGACGGTCATCAGCTTGAGAAGCACGATAACGTACGTGTAAGAATGGTCGGCGGATGTTAGTGCCTAAAATTTGATCATAAACTGTAGATGTTCCAGCAGGAACTAATACACCTTCAATACCAGCATCAGCTACAGCGCCACGCGTTGAAGCATCGTTAAGATATTTCCAGTCAGTCTTATAGAAGTCATAAGAACCTCTTCTGAAACCGCTAAAACCTAAGTTCAACGCCATTTCTTCAGAGTTTTCAAACAAACCATAAGCTGTTCCACCTTCAGCTCCAGCAGATAATCCAGCTAACATGTCATCAATACCTAATGAAAGACCACGGTTTATAAATAACATGTTCTCTTCAATAGCCCCTTGAGTATCAAGGTTTTTAAGTATTTCATCAAATTGAGCTTTGGTTGGAGTAATTCCAGACCAAACATTACCTCTTGACTTAACAGCAGCAAAAAGACCTTCAGTTCCTTTATTGGCATATTGATTAGCTTCAGCTCCAGGTGTTAAACCAGCAACTCCAGAACCAGCAGCAGCTAAAGTTCCTTCAACCATTGACATCTCTAAGTAGTCTTCAAAACGTAGTCGTGTCTCAGACTCAGCTTTTAAGTACCAAAGATATCCACCAGTCCCGTCTTCAGTAGCAACTTCAACCCAACCAATCTGTGCAGCATCAGATCCAGATATTGCATACTTAGACTTGATAATGATTGGTGAATTGTTAAATTGAGTGAATGATGGTGTTATAGAAGACAAACTGCTGTCTCCAGTTCCTTTTTGAAACTCAGAACCATAAACAAAAATCTTAAGATTTGTGTCTAACACGTTAAAAGTATCATCAAGATTAGCTCCAGTGTAAGTAGCAACTGTTAAAGTAGCTAAAGTAGCACTAGTGTTAACACTTCCTGTTACTAATGCAGTTACTTCTAATCCATTAGATGGATCCATAATTACAATAGTTTGATTTTCTGAAATAACGTTAGCAACAAAGTTTGGACCTGCTGTAGCGTTTAATACAAAAGTAATAGTAGTTGCGGTAGCGATAGTACAAGCGTCATAAGCTACATGCAATCTATTTTGTTCTGACCAAATAACTTGATCAGATGTCATTGGCATTTCAGCTCCAACCATGCGTAAAAAACCAGAAAGAGTTCTGTTTCCGTAACGCTCTACTTCTTGTTCGTAGATTTCAGGTAGGTACTGTTGTGCAAAATCATTGTTTCCGTCGACAAAGCTTAAATAGTTGTCAACTAAAACTTGTTGTTTTTGGCTTGGCTTAATTGAGCCAAACGATGGTGTTAGTGCCATAATATATAGTTTTAAATTTTAATTTTCTTAATTGTTAATTTTGAAGAATCATTAAAGTTATCGCTTATCACTTTTGCTTTTATCCCATTTTTAAACCCATTAGTTTGTGCAACTGGCCTTGAGTCCGCGCTGGGATTTTTAGATCCATCGACTACCTCTCGGATCGCGTCGGCTTTTCCTTGTTCGTAAAAATGACTAGCAATAGTATCTACATTCTCAGCAGCATAAATAGCCTTATGATAACCTTTTTTATCCTGTATCTTACCTTCTTTGTCAAAGAACTTCCCGACAAGGTTTGTGATATTAGACTGTTTATCAGCTAACTTTTCTGGATTTTGAACACCATACCTGAATTTCTTTTCTCCTACTTTAAAATCAAAACCTTTGAAATCTGACTTGAAAAGATCACTTGTTTGTTGTTTAAAATCATTATGATTCTGAGATGCAGCTTCCTGCTCCTTCGTGTAGCGATTGAAAAAATCCATAGCTTTTTTTTGCTCTTGAGTTACGCCCGGTCTCAACTTGATCTCGTCGTAGTATTTACTTTTTGAACTTTCTAAAAAGTTTTTGGCTTTTGCAACCTCTTCTTTTATTGCGAGTTTCTTTTTGCGGATGTCTCGCTCCTCTTCTAGTTCTTCATCGTATGAAAAATTATCTTCCATAAGAAAGTTAATTTCTTCATTATCTAAATGTGGTTTAGTTTGTTTGTAAAATTCTCTTAATAAAGTATTATTATCAACATTAGAATAATCAGCATTTAAACGCACATAATCTTCGATGTTACCACCTGTTTCTTCCATGAATGAAACAAGCTTTTCAATATTTTCTGGTAAAGGCCTGCCTGTTATTTCAGCATCTCTTTTGGCTTCTTTAACTTCTTGTTTTATTTCTTTTACTTCTTCATCGGTTATTTCTTGAATAATTGGTTGCTCATCTTGAACGGATTCCCGTACTTCTTCAACCACTTCTTTGCTACCTCCACTGTCTTTTTGTTCTTTGACAGTAACATCGCTTTCATTTGTTTCTCCGATTTGAATGGCATCGTCTTCTTTTTTATCTTCTGTAGGTATAACTACTTTAGTTACCTCTTCTTGTTTAACCTCTTCTTTAGGTTTAGATAAATCAACTTTTATAACCTCTTCAGTTTTGTTTAGTTTTTTCATCTTAGGCTTAGACTTTATTTTAAAGTCGCCTTCTTGTTTTACTGTTTCTGACATAATATAATATAATTAAATAAATAAAAGATTTATTTTGGACCTAATGATCCAAGATTAAATCCACTTAAATCATCATTACCTTGAGATTCAAAGTTAATAGGTAATAAATCATTTTTTCTTTGATCAATCATTTCTGATTGTTGCGTTCCTTGTATTCTTGTTCTTTTATCTTTTCGATCTTCTATTTCTTGTTCTCTTTTTGTTTCAACCCCTGCCCTAGCTTTTGCTAATTGCATTTGATAATTAAACTCTTCAGCCATAAGCTCTCTTTTTATTTGAGCTTCGTTTTGCATACGCTGTATTTCAAACTGAGATTTAGCTTGCTCAAGATTTACTTTTTCTTGAGTTAAAGCTTGTTGTTTTTGAACTTCTGCCATTGCAGCAGCTTCTGTTGTTTGAGCATTTGCTTGTGCTTGTGCTTGTATATTCTGCTGGGCCGCTTGTTGTTTTTCTTTTTGTCTTTGAGATTGTTTTAATTTTAAATACTGATTAGCTAATTTAATATTATTTATTTCTCTAATATCTATAGCATCAGAAAGATCTATTGATTGAGTTTTTAAAGCTACTTGAATGTTTTGTTCAAGCTTAGCCTTTTCTTCTTCTTCAGGTTCTAATTGTAAACTGATACCAAAATCATGAATTTGTAAATTCATTAATTCTTCTAAAGTTTTAGTATTAAACGTGCTAATTGAATTTTTTAAAGATTCCCTAGTAAGAGGATATTTTATTAAATCAGCAGCTTTTAAACTAATATTTTCACAAGTTCTTAAACCTATGTATAATAGAGAATCTAACAAATGTCTAGTTGCAACATTTGAAGCATTGGCAGCCATTTTTTGCAAACCAACTAAAGCATCTTTATTTGGTAAACTACCATCTCTTGCTTCATTTAATCCAGTTACATCACGTATCATTTGTAAATAATATTGATATGTGCCAATTAAACTTTGAATTTTAGCTTGACCAGATGATGAGGATAATTCTGAAATAGGTACTTTACCAGGATTCATTCCACCTTCTTGAGTTAAAGATCTACCAACTATAGATCCAGTTTGGAAATACATATTTAAAGCTTCAGCTGGATTATAATTAGTTCCATTACCTAAATCAACTTCAGCTAATCCATCCATATCTAAGAATACACCATCAGGAACTATTCTAGACATTACTTGTTGTAGCTTGAGATGAGTAAGTTGTATCATATCAGCAAAACCTGTTATTTTACTAACTATTGATTCAATACGACCTTTATACATTCTAGGAGCTGATATGCAATAATTCATTTTAACTCTAGTTGTGTCCGCGTAAGGCCTAGTCATGTTCTCTGCTAATTTCCATTCTAGCATATAATTATTACCTAAAACTTTTGCTCCAGTATATAAAACTTCAATTGTTCTAGTTACAACATCAAAATTATCATTTTCAGGAGGATTAAAACCATCAGATTTTATTAAAGCTTTTTCAAGACCTTGATCTGTTTTCTTTATTTTAAATACTTGATTATGATATGTTTTATATTCAAAATACATTACTTGAACAGTGTTTTCATCATAATTACCCCAACCAGTTATATATTGAGAATTACCAGGCATTTGTTGTATTCTCAATAATTCTTCTTCTGGAATATCAGGATATTGTTTTTTTAATTCAGGTATTGTTATAGACTTTACTTCGCCTACGTAATATATATCTTCAAAATTAGGATCTTCAGTATATGAATAAACCATATAAGAAGGATCTACATAATCAATTGTTATTCCTTCTGTTTTGTTAAATTGTGTTTTGCAAGTTCCTATACCTAACACTGTTAAATCGTATGCTAGTCTACGTTTAGTTTCTTCGTATTTATTATTTACTAAAACATTACTTATAACTTCTTCTTCTGCAATTTCAACTTGTTGCTTAAAGTTCATTTGCATATATAACTCTAATTCTTCTTTACTAGCGGGTAAATCTTCAGGATTAGATGTGTTAAATAAATCAACTCCTATTTCTTTAAGTTCTGTTAAAACTTGTTTAGAGTTTATATCTCTTAATAAAGCTTCAGAATATTTTGTTTTTTCTTGTACAGAATAAGGGTCTTGTGCAACAGTGCTTATTTGATATCCTTTTTCAGACATGCCATTAACTACAATATCAACAAATTTAGATATAACACCAACAGGTTTCCAATCTAAATTAAGATAAGATAAATCACCATTTATAGATAATTCATCTTTATATTTTTGTATTGACTGTTCTCCTCTTGCGTATAATCTTAATTGATGAAAGTTTGCATAGCTTTGCGCATATCTATTACCTGATCTTCCTTCTTGAAACCATTCACCTTCTATAGCTCTACCTACTTCAATACCGTAGTCTAAGCTTGCTTTTTCTTCATTGCTAACCACTTGGCTAGGAAAAGAGCTATTTGTGTTAGTTTGGATCTTCATTTATTAAAGTATTTTTGAAATGTTTCCACTATTATTATATCTTTTAATACCTAAATCAATAGGTTTATATTCTTTTTTTGTAACTGGTACATATCTGTTTTTATTACAAGCCATTAAAGCTAATCCTGAACTAATAGAAGCATCGTGCTTTGTTCTATTATTTATATTAAATTTCGCCCAGTCATTTAAAGTTCTTTGAAAATACATATCTCCGTAACCATTTTCTAAAATACCAACGTTAGTATTTATATAAGTTTCAATTGCAGCTGCATGAGCTTGCTTTATATCTTCACTAGAGTTTGGTATTCCACCTATTTCTCTTTCAGTTACTGATAATTTATTCCAAACCTTATCTGGTCTATTCATAGAATAACCTCTGTAACCTCTTCTTTTAAAATGATATAATAATCTAGGCTTATTATTCTCTGCTAATATAGGCATACCGTAAAAAACACAAGCCATTAAAACGTCTTCAAAAAATATTTCTGCTGTTTGAGGTCTGGATATATACTCTAAGAAAAAATGATTAGGTGGTGCATTTTCCATACTGAACTTAGTTAAACCATGTAAAGAACCATTAGAACCTCTACCATCTACAGTTCCTGATATATCATAACTGTCACAACCAAAAGCTCCAACGTGTTCATTACCAGCGTGTTTAACACCGTTTTTAACTATAACTCTATTTTGTAACTCTAAAGCTGGAACCCATGATATATTAAATCTACCATCCTTATTTGGTACAAATATAACTCTAGTGTCTTTTTGACCATTTTCCCATTGAAAGCTACCAGTTGTTATCGTTGATGTGTTTTTTAAATCAACATTATAATCTATCTGCTCGTATATCTTTGTAAGATTAAATAAAGATTCTTTTGCCTCGTCTCTAAATGCGTGTTCTTCTGTTCTTGGGAACTGCCTAAAGTATTCATTTAAACCGTCTTGGTCTTGCTTTAATCCTTCAACTTCATTGTTCCAATGATCTATAACTCCTTGTTCTATGGTATCACCAAAAGCATCTACCGTTTCTTTTTCAGGTTTGTCAAATACTGGATAACCATAAGAATCTATAAATCCTTCGTAGTTCCACTCCATTGGTATAAATAAAGAATACAAACCTGAGCTTGTTTGACCATTAGCGTTTCTTTTTTCAACATTAGAACTATAATAAAGCTTTTTGAAATTTTCACCACCTTTGTCTAAAGAGTTTGATGTTGAACCCATCATGCATTTACCTACTATTCTACTACCTAATCTTAGACATGTTTTAGTAACACGCCAATTGTTTAATATGTTTGTTGGTTTTTCCCATTTACCTGATTCATCATGAACAAGTAGCTTTAGTTTTTCACCATCATAAGAGTTATCTCCTGTGTTCTTCCAGTCTATTGTTGTATCAAGACCGGATATTTCTTTAAGCTTTTCATTATTATCCAGCTTTTTTCTTGTAAACTTTGTGGCCGGTACTCTATACGCCAGTTCTGTTTTTGGCCGATCCATTCCATCCTGTATTGGTTTAAAAAAGAACGGGTAATTAACTGATATTGGTACAACTTTATCGGTAAACATTTTTTTAGCATCTGGTCCTGATTTTGATAATATACCAAATCTTGAGTCTGTCGATATTGTTGCAGCGTTGACTGTTTCACCTGATGCCATGAACGAAAAGCCACTCCGTCTATTTTTAAGGTAGCACATTCCATAGCTACGTTTATCGGCTC
>Ga0209535_1003284_pt1 | contig 10341 bp, 10 predicted proteins | sample LinPmetageLP28_FD_184041 | JGI IMG/M metagenome (GOLD analysis project Ga0209535, IMG submission 184041) | Marine viral communities from the Pacific Ocean - LP-28 (SPAdes) (version 2) | ecosystem: Environmental > Aquatic > Marine > Oceanic | place: Pacific Ocean | collected 2009-08-22
AGTGTTATGCCGTCTTGGCTTAATCATATGGTCACACTTCCAGAATGCCGTCAAATAAATAATGCAATTAAATGAAATTAATTTATAAACAATTGAAATCATTGAATAAATTATAGCTAATTTTCTGGGACGGTCCCAGATATCCTCATGATATTCCGCATCGTCATGACCGTCATCATAGGATAGGGGATATCATCGTAATGTTATAATGTAACACTAGGGAAACTGCGGGTTAGGTCTGAAATATTGCCATGATAGAGAGAGGCAGGACCATATGACCCGCTATCCTCGTCAATAGGACCGAAATGGTACTATAAGGTATCCCTATGGTCTGGCTAGTCCTTATAAATAGGCGCACGATGGGGGGGTGGGGAAAAAAACTGCGCCCCCCTCTATATATATATAACACCACCCTCATATATTTAGAAAAATACTCGGACTTGTCATCAATAAAAAAAAGGTATCCATATGTGTTGTATAAATACCACACGGCGGTACTAATTAGTTCCTTTATAGTATTTATTTTATATTTTATTAATATCTCTATTGTAGAACTGTAAAGTATAGTGTATAATACTACTATGGAGTATTTAAATAGTAACTATATAGAGTCTTACATAAATCTTAAAGGCTTGTTGTCAGAACAAGTTAATGAACAATGTAATACTGACTTTCTTTCTTTTGTCAGATTGATGGCACCCTCAATTGTGTCTGGCTTTGAGATGGGTAATCATATAAAAGTTATCTCTGATAAGCTGCAACAGGTGCAGGATGGAAAAATAAAAAGACTGATGGTCTTTCTTCCACCACGTTCCAGTAAATCTGTCATATGTTCCAAGTTGTTTCCTGCATGGTACATAGGCAGGAACCCTGAACATGAAGTATTGACGATATCTCATAGTGATCAACTGGCAAGTGACTTTGGTAGATCAGTCAGGGACTTGGTAAACACTGATGAGTTCTCTAAGATATTCAAAGGCGTTGGATTGAGAAGTGATGTCAGGGCTGCTGGTAAGTGGAAGACAAATCAGAATGGTACATACTATGCTGCCGGTGTCAGATCACAGATTGCTGGTCGTGGCGCTCATGTAGCAATCCTTGATGATGCTATGTCGGAAGAAGATGCGATCTCCAGTGCCGGAAGAAGGTTTATCAAAGAGTGGTACCCTGCCGGACTCAGAACACGTATCATGCCCAACGGTTCCATAGTCATAATCAACACAAGGTATCACTATGATGATCTCTGTGGCTGGCTATTGAAGCAACAGGAAGATATGTCAGACTATGAAACTATACCATGGGAGGTTGTTAAGATACCTGCATGGTTAGATGAAGAAGCAGCAGAGCTACTTGATCTTCCAGTAGGGAGTAGTTACTTTCCACAGTGGAAACCTGATGAAGTATTACGAATAGATGAGAATGAGATCAAGGCAAGTAATGGTAGCCGGTACTGGAACGCCCTCTACATGCAAGACCCCACACCTGAAGAGGGTGGTATAATAAAAAAACGATGGTTAAAGAATTGGGAAGATGCTGATCCGCCCACATGTGACTTTGTTATTCAAACATTTGATACTGCTTTCTCCACATCTAATACTGCTGACTATAGTGTTATCCAGACATGGGGTATCTTCCACATGTATAATCAAAACGATGAGGGATACGAAGACTTTGCCTCACACCTGATACTGTTGGGTAACATTAAGGGACGCTTTGAATATCCAGAACTAAGACGACTGTCACAGAAACTCTACAATCAACATAAGCCTGATGTATGTATGGTAGAAAAGAAAGCATCTGGTCAGTCGCTTATTCAGGATATGCGTAGGAGTGGTCTGCCTGTAATGGAATACCTGCCTGACAGGGATAAGGTATCCAGAGTTTATGCAGCAACTCCTATCATGGAAGCGGGTAGGCTATGGATACCCAAGGGTAAGAAGTGGGCAGATGACCTAATAGAAGAACTTATACGGTTTCCCAACGCTGCCCATGATGATCAGGTAGATGCCCTGACAATGGCAGTACACTACATGAAAGACTCATGGCACCTATCACATCCTGACGATCCAGAGTACGATGATGAACCCAGAGAGAAAGTAGCTACTTACTGGAATGTATGATTTGGGAAAACAGAAAAAGTATGCTATAATAATAGGATGATTGATTTTCCACAAAAACTATTTGGAGAAATTATTTTATTTATAGCTAAGTTTGATTGTTTTAAAAAGTGGACGATTTCTGATATTAATAGATTATTTATTCCACCAATTAAAAATAAACAATTTAAAATTTGGAGAAATACAAATAATAAAATTATAGGTTTTACAACATGGGCTTTCTTTTCCAAAGAAGTTTCAGAAGGTTACATAAGTGGTAAAAGAAAAATAAGACCTGAAGATTGGGACTCAGGTTCTATACTATGGATTATAGATTTTGTATCAACATCTAAAGATGTAAAAGAAATGATTTTATATTTACATAATAAATTTCCTAATCGACAAGCTTATCATATGAGAGTTAAAACAGAGAAAAACTATTCAAGAAGACTGAAGGGGAAGTATGGCAAACCAATTAAAAAATCTATTTGCGGCTGATTTAAAATTAGTCAGGGGATTATTTTTTATTAATGTCTTCTTAGCTTTTCTGTTGCCTTTATTTAATATTGTTCCTATAACTACTTTTGGTATACTAATTTCTATTTTAATTTATTATACTTTAGGCGGTGCTGGAATAGTTGCAACCTTTCATAGATTTCATTCACACAACTCTTTTCAGTTTAAAAAGAAATGGATTGAAGTTTTATTTACTACTTTAGGTTCTCTTACAGGATCAGGAAGCGCACTGGGCTGGGCAGCGATGCATAGGCTGCATCATGAAACGCCCGACAAAGTTGGTGATCCTCACGCCCCTCTTAATGGTGTATGGCCGACCTTGACGGTAAAATATAATTATCATAGAGGCATGTGGAAAAATATGAAAGACCTTGCAGCCAAACCATATTTAGTTTTTCTACATAAATATTATTTTTTAATTTTATTTATTTATATTGCAGTTTTGTTTGGTATGTTTAGTTTGTTAGGAATTTATTATGGTTTTATTATTCCATCAACCATAACATTACTTTTATCTGGCTTGACTAACTATGTATCACATATTCCTTTTCTGGGATATCAACGACATAAGGATGGCGGTAAAGCTACTAATGCTTGGTGGATGTCTTTATTTAATTGTGGTGAGGGTTGGCATAATAATCACCACCATAATCCTTCTTCGTTTACTACAAAAGAAAAGTGGTGGGAATGGGATATGGCAGGATCAATTATTAGAATGGTAAAAAAATGATTAAAAAGTTTGATCTTAGTGACATCCATAATCTAGCTAGATTAGAAAATAAATTTTGGTGTTTTATGGGCGATGGTGATGGTGGTGATGGGTCTGGCGAAGCAGGGTCTGGTGAAGGTAGTGGAGGTGTAGCTGATTCTGGAGTAGCCGGTAGCCCCAATGAGGGACCGGCTGGACCGGATGAAGGAGCCGGTGGACGAGGCGATCCTAGAGATTTTGGGTATAGTATAGAGGAAGCTGTTGCAGCAGCAGTTGCAGCAGAAGAAGAAGCTTCAAGAGACGAAGCAGAGCAAGCAGCTAGAGCGCAAACACAAGAACTTGGTCTAACTCCAAATCAGCTAGCAGATATTTACACAGGTCTGCTTGAAGACCCAATGAATTTTAGCTTTTTCGACCACCTGGACGAGTACCCCAGTAGAAAACTTAAACCACGAATTGAGAAACGAGTAAATGCTGCGGCGCTAGGAAGAGACCCTGTATTTATGAACCTTCCAAAGACACCAGAACTACTAGACAGACAAAGGACTTATCTTTCTATGCTGGCAGAGGCAGGTAAAGAAGCAGCAGACTATGAAGAAAAAAATAAAGACGAATTTGGAATTAATAAACAACCACTAACAAGCTACATTCAAACCGAATTAAATAAAGGTCGTTTTGCAGATAGCATTGCAAGTATTGAAGATATGAACAAACTTGAAAATGCTGGTTTCAAAACCTTTGGTACAGGCTATCGTGGAGAATATGAAGCAAGAGCGCCCAACGCTCTGTCAAGAGAAGAGTATGATCCTGTAACACTAATGGCATCTGGTACAGGGCGAAGAAGCGAAACGATTTCTTTGTTCTCACAGTTTGCAAAAGAAAATCCTACGATGACTGCAATGGAGGCTTTGTCAGCTTTTAATGCAGTAGGTTCCTTTGGCACCCTTAACGAAGCAGATTTAGGAATGCTAGGTTATTCTCCTAATCAAGCTGTTGGTCCTCAAGCTGCCTTTACTGAGAATGCAAGAGAAGAAGGATTTTATCAGGGACTAAGTATGCTTGGAAGAGCAGCCCTTGGCCCTACCAGTGCGATTGGAGTACTATCTGATATCATGGCTTCTCCTAATCCTTCTATGGTTAGTTCTATATTAGATGGCCTTAATGATGCAACCAAAGTAGATGGTATAGGAATTGTAGATGAAGTAAGCAGTGTTTATGATCAAATTACTGATCCTATTAGCGAAGCTTTTGATACAGCCGCTACCGACTTAGGTAACTTTGTAGATAGAAATGTTAATAATCTTGCTGATTTCTTTTCTGTAAATAATACAGAGGCTGTAGATGCTGTAGACGAGGGTCAACCTACAAGTCAGGCAGCACAAGCTGAACAAGATGCACAAGATTATGCTCAAGCAATAAGCGGTGTTCCTGCTGATCCTTCAATGGGTCTGGCTGATCCTGCCTTTGCAGTACAAGGACAACTACAGCCGGGGTCTTTCTTTTCAGGTCTTACTCCTGAACAAGTAGAAAGCTATGTGAATACAGCATCAACTCCAGAAAGTAGTAGGCTTTATGTAGAAAGACGCAATACTCCTTATCCAATGCAACCTACTACTTCAATAGAAAGTGATCCCTTTATGCCTGTATCAGAACAAACTTCAAGCTTTTTTCCAGAAGTTGATCTACCAAACAATAGTAGATTTTTTGAGCTTGCTAATATATACGGACCAGAAAGAGCGCAACAGTTATTGGGGCTTGCATAATGGCAACTGAACGTAATCCTTTTGATCGTATGCCTGAAGAAGAAACAAATATAATTCCTCTTGGTCCTGAAGTAGAAGAGATCGATGCTACCTTTGAGGTAGCTGAAGACGGTGGTGTTATTGTAGACTTCTCTGATAATGTAGAAATGAAAGCCTCTGAAGATATTGCCGAATGGTATGGTAATATGGCAGAGGATATGGATGAAGATGAGCTTACAGATATTGCAGCCACTGTAATAGAAAACTTTGAGGCTGATAAAGATTCCCGTGCTGAGTGGGAGTCAATGTTTGAACGTGGCTTTGATCTGTTAGGTCTGAAGCTGGAGCAGGGTACAGAACCTTTTGAGGGTGCATGTACTGCTGTACATCCCTTGTTGATTGAGTCTGCTGTTAAGTTCCAATCAAAAGCTTCCGGTGAACTCTTCCCATCAAGCGGTCCTGTCAAGGCACAGATACTTGGTAAGTCTACAGAAGAAAAAGAACTACAGGCTAACCGTGTACAGAACTTTATGAACTATCAGGTAACAGAGCAGATGCCTGAATACTTTGATGAGTTTGAAAGAATGTTGTTCCACCTCCCCCTAATTGGTTCTGCATTTAAAAAGTTGTACTATGACGCTACTGTTAAGCGTCCCAAGTCTGAGTTTATCCCCATTGATCAGTTTTATATTTCTTACTATGCAACTGATCTTTCAAATGCAGATCGTTATACTCATGTTATATCTCGTAGTCCTGTTGAATTAAAAAGAGATATTAAAGCTGGTGTTTATGAAGATGTTGAACTAAGTTCTCCTTCTGGATATATAGGTACTCCTTTCAGTGAGAAGATGGATACAATTATTGGATTGTCTCCCACATCAGATAATGATCCACAGTATGTTCTTTTAGAACAGCACTGCTATCTTGACATAGAGGAGGAAGACATTCCTCTTCCATATATTGTTACTGTTGAACAACAGTCTAGACAAGTATTAAGTATTCGTAGAAACTATAAGCAAGATGACCCGAACAAAGAAAAAGTAAATCACTTTGTGCATTATAGATTTGTTCCCGGCTTTGGTTTCTATGGTCTTGGTCTTATACACTTCCTTGGTAATTTGACTATGAGTGCCACTGCGGCAATGCGTTCGCTGATAGATGCAGGGCAATTTGCAAATCTACCGGGTGGTTTTAAGGCTAAAGGAGTTAGGATGGTTGGTGACAACTCTCCTATTGCTCCCGGCGAGTTCAAGGAGGTAGAGGCAACTGGTATAGATTTGTCGAAGGCTATTATTCCCCTTCCCTATAAAGAGCCTTCTCAAACACTATTTAATATGTTGAATTTCGTAGCTAATGCTGGACAGAAGTTTGCGGACAGTACGGAGCAAGTGATCTCCGATGCCGCCTCCTATGGACCTGTTGGAACAACGATGGCTTTGCTTGAAGCAAGTAGTAAATTCTTCACGGCTATTCATAAAAGAATACATAAGTCACAGAAGGATGAGTTCAGAATCCTTGCTCGTATTGATTATGATTATCTTCCAGAAGAATATCCATATGATGTTCCCTATGAAGATCGTAGTATTTTTAAGAAAGACTTTGACGGGCGGGTAGACATTATTCCTGTCAGTGATCCTAACATTCCAAGTAACGCACATCGTATGATGATGGCGAACATGGCACTACAGATGGCGCAGCAGTCTCCTCCCGGTATGTTTAATCTGGAAGCTTTGAATAGAACTATTCTTACTGCTTCTAACATGCCCAATGTAGATGAGATACTCCCGCCAAAGATTGAACCTCAACCTCTTGATCCAGTATCTGATATCATGGCTTCGACAAAAGGTATTCCGATTGCAGCCTTCCCCGGTCAGAACCATGATGCACACATACAAGTAAAGATGGCGTATCTTCAAGACCCTAATAACGGTGCCAATCCTATTATGCAACGTATTTCTCCAATACTTCAGGCTAACATTCAAGAACATTCTGTGATGAAGTATCAGGAACAAATGAGTGGGCTTGCAAATGAAGTGATGCAGCAGTCTCCTGATCAAGCTCAGAATCCTGCTGTTGTTGAGATGGCTATGGCAGAAGCAGCAAAACAAATTCTTAATGCTAATCAGGCAATGGGTATGGCCCAATCTCCTGAACAGCAACTTGTGTCTTTGGAACAGGCCAAGGTTGAACTTGAGAAACAGAAGCTTCAGTCTGATACAGTAACAGATGCAGCAGAGCTTGAGCTTAAAAACAAAGAACTTGAGATGAAAGAAACTGCACAGATTATTGAAATGCTTAAAGCTTCCGCAGCAAGTAAGTCTAAAGAAGAACAGGGTGAATTGAATAGAGAATCTAAAGAGGCCATTAAAGAAGCAGAGCTTCAAACTAAAATTGAAATAGAGCAAGCTAAAATTGAAAGCGTAAATGATAGAGAGTTTGCAAGAACTATATCAGAGATGCTTAAAAAACAAATGGACGACGATAAAGAAATGGATACGGCTGCACTAGAAAATCTAGTCAAATTAGCCAGTGAACAAATGAAGGAGATGACTAATGATGAAGAAGGGTAAGGGATATCCTGAACACGTAAAGGATACTGGAAAAACTTTTGGAGATGCTTATGCACAGGACATTACAGGTGGACGTACTACCCGCAGTGCGCTTAATGAATGGCCCAAAGAAACATGGGAAACTCCAAAACCAATTAAATCTTCTCGCAAGAGTACCATGTATATTTAGGTATGGAGATTTGGGATGAAGTAGTAAAAGAGTACAACAACGAGATTAACAATTTAAGATTAACACTGGGTAATGGTTCTGCTGAAGATTACTCACACTATCGACAAATTGTTGGTTCTATTTCTAGCCTAGAATGGGCAAGAGATAATCTAACAGACATTGTAAAAAAACGTATATATATGGAGGACGAAGACTAAAAATGCAACAAGTAGGTTTAGGTGGCGCACTAAAAAACGATATGTGGATTACTGAGGACGACGCACCCGATCCCAGCCCACTACCCACTATACCGGGCTTCCATGTCTTGGTAAGACCTGTTTCAGTTAAGGGTATTACTAAGGGAGGTATTCTTCTACCAGATTCTACTAAAGAAGATATGTCTTATCTTACTACCGTAGCACAGGTTCTGTCACTGGGAAACTTGGCTTATATGGATAAAGATAAGTTCCCTGCTGGAGCATGGTGTAATGTAGGAGACTACGTATGCTATGGCAAACATGCAGGAACTAAGTTGTTTTATAAAGGAATAAGACTTATTCTTTTGTTTGATGATCAGATTATCATGAAAGTAGAAGACGCTAAAGACCTTGATCCAACCTTTAATTTGGGACGGAGTTCTAATTAATTTGGGAAAAGCACGATAGTGTGCTATAATATAATAAACGTAAATCGTTTGTTTCGTAAACAACGGAGAATATAATGAGTAACGAGAATGATGGATGGGGAACTGTTGAAGTTTCCGAGAACAGTGGGGAAGATACCCAAGTAGCTTTTGAGATTGAAGAAGAAGAAAACCAGCCTATTGTAGTTGAAGAAGAGTTTGTAGAAGAACAGAAAGTTGAAGCTGAAGAACCTAAAGAACTTGAAGGCATAGAAACTAAGGGTGCTGAAAAAAGAATTAGACAGCTAGTTCGACAGCGTAAAGAACGTGAAGAAAGAATCGATGCTCTTATTCTTCAGAATGAAGAACTAAAGTTAAACATTAATAAAAAAGAAAACGAAGTAAACAACATCGCTAGTCGTAGTGTAGGTGCTAGTGAGAAACAGCTTACTCAGAATATTGAATTAGCTAGACAGGCATATCTTCAAGCCTTTGACGAAGGAGATAAAGAAAAAGTTCTGTCGGCTCAAGAAATTTTAACTGCTGCTCAATCTGATCTTAAAACTGTTCAGGGATATAAAGCTAGTATTGCACAGAGAATCCAACTAGCTTCTCAAAAAGAAGAAGAAGAAGTCCCAACTCAAAGGCCGACCTTTGATCCTAAAGCAAATGAATGGGCTGAACGTAATGAATGGTTTGGACAGGATACAGTTAAAACAGCAGCCGCTCTTGCACTTGATGCAGAGCTAAAGGGAGAAGGATACGATCCCAATGATGAAGAATTTTACCAAGAAATTGATCAACGTCTTAAAAAAGCCTTTGGTCAAAGTAAGAATCGTGTGCAGGAAACTGAAGAACAAAGTACTTCAGACACGTCACAACCTGCTCAGGTGGTGTCGGGGGCTTCACGCTCGTCTCCGTCCTCAAACAAAAAAGTCAAGCTCTCTAAAAAAGAAGTAAGCTTGGCTAATAAATGGGGTGTGCCACTTGAACAGTATGCCGCCGAAAAGCTGAAGGTAACTCAGGCTGACGGCGAATATACTAATGTAAATACGTAAGCGTGGAGGAAAGAATATGACACGAAATGAATCACGTAGTGAGACAACAAGAGAACAGAATACTAGAGAAGATCAGTGGACCTTTGAAGAGCCTAATGCCCTAAACATTCCAGAAAATGTGCAAGCACGTTTTGATAATGAAGGCATGGCGTTACGTTGGATACGAGTCTCCCTTCAAGGTAAAGATGACATTGCAAATGTTGGTAAGAAATTACAGGCAGGTTGGGTGTTTGTGACTCCAGAGGAAGTTCCCGAAATGTCTATCACATCCTTCGTGAGGGATGAAGGCAGGTATCAAGGCTCTGTGTGTCGAGGTGATGTAGCCTTGGTTAAAATGCCAGCCGGTAAAGTGAACGCTCGTAGGAAATTTTATGAGGGTAAGGCCAATGATCAGATGGATGCAGTTAATGCTCAGTTGATGAAAAGTTCTGACTCTCGTATGCCTATTACTAATACGAGTCGTTCTGTCACAACACGGGGAAGACAACCGTCCTTTCAGGACTAACTTCCTCATAATTAAGGAGATGAAACATGTCTACTACTAAAGCATTTCGTGGTTTCATTCCTGCTCGCAAAAAGAGTGGGGGCTACAATAATGAAGCCGTCACGGATATGATTACGTTGACCTCTACGGGTCAGGCGCAGTCGCCGTCCAACAGCATTTTCACTGGTGATCCGGTTGTTCTTCCGGGTGCAAACTTTGCAACGATCTCACCGTACATTGCTGCAACTCTAAAGCCTTCAGGGGTTTTCATGGGTTGTCAGTATGTTGAAAATGGCGAACAGAAATTCTCTCGGTATTGGCCGGGGGGAGTGTCTGCCACGGACATTAAATTCTTTGTAATCACTGATCCAGATCAGACGTATTACATTCAGGCTT
>Ga0209535_1003285_pt1 | contig 10334 bp, 5 predicted proteins | sample LinPmetageLP28_FD_184041 | JGI IMG/M metagenome (GOLD analysis project Ga0209535, IMG submission 184041) | Marine viral communities from the Pacific Ocean - LP-28 (SPAdes) (version 2) | ecosystem: Environmental > Aquatic > Marine > Oceanic | place: Pacific Ocean | collected 2009-08-22
TCTTTGGGTATGGTGCCCATTTTTTTTTGACCCAGTTTATCTTTTATATACTTTATCTTCCATTTTATCTAAACGAGCATTCTGCTCTTTAATATGCTCTTCCAAAAACAAAATCTTTTGATCTATTAATTCATGTGATTGAGCTGGAGGCAATTGTTTAGCAATTTCAATCTCTTGTTTGTTTAACTCTATTTGCTTAGTTAAAGTAGAATAAGTCATAGTAATACTTATAATCCCTCCAACAACTAATATTAAAGTTTTTAAATCAAGGTTTAAATCAGGTTTACCGTCTCCGTCGATGTCTAATCCTAAATTCTTTTTTAATGACATATTTATTATCTTTTAGTTTCTAGTTTTTAATAATGTTTCACCTGATGGTCGAACCTGTATATCAGGTGTTTTAGGTTTTTCCCTAGGTATAATTTTTTCTCCACCTCCACTGTTATTACTTCCTCCCCCATTGCTAGATCTACCGCCAGAAGAATAAGAAATACCTCTATTATCAGGGTATCTAAATTGATATTCTTGTTGGCCATAATAATAGGGTCTGTAGTAGTTGTAACTACTATACACAGGATAATAGCTACGATACATATTAGGTCGTATTTTATCAATAGCGACTAAAATAGTATCTCCAGTAATAGTTACAGCCACAATGTGACTAGCAACAGGTTGTTTAACGTATGTTCCGCAGCTAGCTACAGTAACAATTAGTGCAATAAGGGCAATTTTCCATAATTTCATGTTATTTTTTTAAAGATTTTAACATTTTATCTATAATACTAGATTGTTTTTTGTGCATAGCAGATGCACCTTTTAGTTCTTTACTAACTTTTTTTAGTTTAGCTTTCATTTCTTTTTAATTTTAACACAGTTATTAACCATTTTGGTTTTTCCACGTTTAGTTTTTTTTCCACTTGGTGATTTTTTCTTGCCAGCAGCTCTATAACCTTTCCAGCACGTCATTTTTTTCATTAAAGGAGATTCCATATTTATTTATTTTTAATTAAAATCTGTATCAAAATTATTGTTTTTACTATTAAAATCATTTGAAAAATCAAATGAATCACTAAAAGGTGATTTAGAAGATGACTTTTTAGATTTTTTGAAGTCTTTATATGGACCCACGGCATACTCTGACCAACCTAATGCTCTAGATATTTTTTGCCATCCTTCCATGTCTTCTGTCATTACAGCTCTCATATTATTAAATTTCATTAAAAGTCTATCTGCAGGAAAATTAGTTGCTGCTGAAATTACATTAGAACTAGCTAAATATGCTGGGTTTTTACTGTCCATTAATCCTAACTTTTTAATGTCTTTATAGTTCCAGGATATTTCATTTCCTGCTGCTCTTAGTTTTCTAATTTTAGTATCTAAACTTGGTACAAAATCTAAAGCTTCTAAAGCTACATTAGCGTACTCAGGTCTTGATTTTTTGTTTTCATTATAAACTTTAATAAGCATGTTTTTTAAAGTAGAAACAGCAGCACCTTTAATACCAGATCCTCTTAACATAGTATCTAGCATTCCATTAACAGTTCTAATATTTCTATCTTGTTTACGTTTTTGAACGTTAGGATTAGCCGCTTGCTCGTCTGTTTCCCATATATCACCAAACATAGCGTTAGACATTCCATTAAACAATAAATTTTGAGCTACACTATAATATATTATTTTTCTTATGTTTTCTCCTTTATTACCTCTTCCATCCATTAAATCTTCAAATGCTCTTTTTGTAATTCTAGTATATTGAGCAGGTGTATTGTTAAATGCTAATATTGCTCTTCCTGAAATACTAGCTTGCTCAGAGCTAATCATAGAGGTTGCCGCTGATTGTTGGGTTTGTTCAGATATTAATCTAAAGTCTTCAAAAGCTTTATCTCCTGCTTCTTTTTCAGACATACCTTGCTTTTTATATGTCTTAGTTCTATTAACTAAAAACGTAGCACCACCTGAAGCTATTGCCGCAGCATCTGCAGCTCTAGTAACTATATATCCTTTTTGAAGAATTAAATTAGTCAAACCTTTTACACCTCCTGTTTTAGCAGCTTCAGCAACTTCATTCTGACTTACATCTACTTTATCTCCTCCCATTCTATCTCTAAGATAATCACTTTGCCATATTCTTTTAACAGCTGCGGAATATACAGGAAGATTTCCTATAACCATGCCTGCTGCAATTGGATTATTATCACTTGCATTTAAATAATTTATAGAAGATGTTAACTGCATTACTCCAGACTTCATATTTAAAGCCATAGTAACAGCGTTGGCTCCATTTAACCAATCAGCTAAATTGTTTTCCCAAGCATTTTTTGAAGGTTTTCTATTGCTACCAGATTTAATTCTAGTTATCATATTTTCTAATGCAACTCTATATTTAGTTCCATATTTTGCCTCTAAATTGTTTAGATTTTGTTTAGAATATATCAAATCAATGTTATTTGTAAATCCTGTTGCATTTAAATACTTAGCTCTTTTAACAGTTGATAATCCACTTCTTAAATCTGTACCCATAGTACCTGTTAACCAAGTTTCAGTAGGCGGAGGATAACCATCGCCTTTTGCTATTTCTATTAATTTGTCAGAAAAAGCTACAAACTCAGGATTTGCATCAACATATTTCTCAACTTCTTTTAAGTCTTTTTTACTTAATCCAGGTATTTCCATACCTTGTCTAGTCCAGTTATAAATTCTAATAGCATTTTCATTTGTAATACCTTTAATACTACTTTCTTTTTTTAATTGTTTTGGAATATTTTTAAATTGCTTTTTTAATCCTTCAAATGAAGATCTAACATGAGTTCTATCAACCGCCATAAGATTTTCAGCTCTATTTAATGGATCTATTAAATTTTCTTTATACCAAGCAAATTGATTTTCACCAAGCTTTCCTTTGCCTAAAGTTCTATATATTAAACCTTTAAAATCTTCAGCTGAAGATGGTATCCAAACATCATCTTTTACCTTTTGACCTAAAAGCCTAGCTTTGGCAGAAGAATAATTTCTAATTTCAGAAGATCCTCCTCTTATTATAGCATTTAATTCTCCACTTAAATCTTTTGAATCAAATGAACTTTTAATATCTTTAGATATTTCAATGTCTTTATTTTTTAACACATTTAAAACCTCTGTAGCTGAAGTATTATAAGGTAAATCTGCACCCTTAGCTACACCCGTTCCTTTATTAGCTAGCTTTATTAATTCAAAATTATTATTATTTACTATTTTTGTTTCTTTTATAGTCTCTGGTTTTAATGCGTTTTCAAAAAGAACATTTTCAGAACTTCCATAACCTTCTTTTTTAATTTTAGCTTGTAACTCTGTTAAGACAGTAGCTTTTTGACTAGCTGGTATAGTGCTAGCTATTTGTTCAGCTAATGATATAGGTTTCATACCAGGTTCTCTTAATAAAGTTATATCCTTCATTTCATTAAATGTTTTAAAAACATTCTTTGTAAAATCTGAATCAATCTTAGCTTTACCATCTTGAAATAGTGTTGAAAAAGCCGCTGGACCACCTTGTCCTTTAGAGTCGTTAAACTGTTGTAGTGATTTTTTAATAAAATACTGGTTAGCATTTTTCATTAATCTATCAAACTTTCTTTCAAATACATTTCTGTTTTTAGACTTCATCATAGCTCCTATAGTGAAATCAGTGAAATTTAAAAGCTGCATAGCATGTTCCCAATGGTTTTCTGGCATCATAACCGGCTTACCATTTTTATCAAACTTAAGTTCACCAGTTTTTGTTTTAGCTTGAACCAACGGACTACCTTCTAGAGTTATACCTTCAACTTTATACAAAGACTTAATTAATCCTTTAGCTATATTAGTTTGCATACCCATAGACATCACCATTAATTCTTGTGCAGCTTTCTTTTCTTTAGGAGTTTTTGCATTAGAGATAACATCATACATAGACATTATGTAATCTTTAGCAACAGCTCTATTTGCTTTTATAGTTTCTTCGTATGTATATCTTTTTTTAGTTTTAGGATTTATTTTTTTACTAGCTAACAAGTTATAAGAAAAATCATTTAATATACTTCTTTTTTCTCTGTTACTAAGATTTGTTTCTTTTAATCTATTTTGCTCCGCTGTAATTTTCTTTTTAGCTATATCCCATGATGTTATAAAAAAAGCATCTCTTTCAGCAATTTGTTCTTCTGATAATTTTTTACCAGAATTATAAGTTCCTTCTCCAAAATATTCATTAATAAAAGCTTCGTTTCCAGCTTTACCTTTATTAGTATATGTAGTTATTCCAGTAACTGGATCAACAACTTTTAAACTTTTACTTCCTACTCCTAGTGTTGTAATAAAAGAATCAACTTGGCTTTTACTCATTCCTTCAAACAAACCCATTTTTGAGATAACATCTTTTGTAAAACCTTTCCAACTTTCTCTTAAAACAGAGTTAGTTTTCATTTCTCCATAAGAAATATTTTTTAAATCTAAACCATATTTTTTCCCAACTGCTTTTAAATTTTTTTCTGATATTTTGTCAGTTGATTCTATTTCTTCTAATGTTAAACCACCACTTTCTTCAACCCTTAATTTTTCGTAATCCTCAAACAATTTTTTAGCTTCTTTCTTAGCAGCTAACTTCATTAAAGTTTCAGGCACTTGATCAATTATATATTCTTTAGTTTCAATTTTTAGATCAGAATCATTTACTGCATTAACAATATCATTAGCTGTTATACCATTTTTTAAATTTTCTTCTTTTAAAACTGTTTTAACACCTTTAAGACTTTCTATACTTTTAGCATCCATAAATTTTGAACGCCCTTCACCCATTGAATCTATAATAGTATTGTTTAATCCTATTTTTTCAGCACCCATTCTAGCAAATTTATTTCCTTGTGCCATTGCTAACATTCTAAAAAGGCCTTTTAAAGTTTGTGAGTCTGGAGCACGAGTTGTAAAACTTTTGCTTTTAATATTAAACTCTATACCAATAGCTTTGTATATATCTTTTAAAGCTATATTTTTTTTCATTTTATATTGGTAGTTGTTACCTACTCTTTTTCCTTTTTCATAAAATAAATCTCTAACATTATTAGGTATTCCAGTTGGAGCTCCAGGATTAAAAATTGTCTCCCCATTAACACCTTTTAAAGGAACATTAGCTTCTTGTAATATTTTTATTGTATATTTTAAATTAGCAGGATTTGAAAAAAATCTTTGGATTTTATTAGCTTCTGCTTGACTTAGATTTCTGTTTGGAGTACTAGCCTTGACACCATCAACACCCATCATTTTACCTGCAAATCTACCAAGAAATGATTTAGAAAGATCTGTTATTTGTTTATATGTTGTTGGATTTTTTGGATTTAATACTAAACCTAGATATTCCATTACCTGTTGATCGTATACTTCTTTAAATTCTGGTTTTATAAAAACACCAGGTCTAATTTCGTTTTCAGGCTTACCTTTTCTCTCTACAGTAGGATTGTTTTTAGTACCGTCTAAAACATTTATTTTCTCTACAACATTACTAGGTCTATCTACTAACCTTCCTCCAACCACTACTTGAGAATCAATACCTGTTTCAACAACTGTGTCCATACTATTTTCGATAGCTTGTCTATCTATTATAGTCATGTTTTCTTCTGTAATTCTTACATTAGAATCCGGCTTATTAGCTTCTAAAATATCTCCATAACGTTTGAAAAGGTTGCCACTCATATAAGCTCCAAAAGGAATTTTTTTAACAACTCCATCTTTACCTTTAACTAAAGGCTTATAATTATTTAACAAGTCTGCAAATTCTTTTTTAAACCCAGCTTCTAAGTCTGCTTCAGAAACTTTTTTAGCAGATTCTAAATTAATGCTTCTAGCATTTGCTATTGCTGTTCTAATCTGTATACCAATAGTACCTTTGTTATTTTCTTCAAGTTCTTTTTTAAATATAATTTGATCTTTTTCTGATAAATCTTTTAGCCTAACATTAGGTTCGTTATTTGTTATTTGTAATATTCTATTTTCTATATCTGTATTTCTATTAGAAATATTTAAATTTTTATCGCTAACAAATTTTTCATAAGCAGCTAAAGATTTAGAATCTTTTTGAACAACTAAACCAACATCTTTTCCGTTTCTAACAAAATTTATATCTTCTTCACCTAGCTTATTAACATCCATACCAAGAGCTTTAACCATTTCAGCTGGATTTTTATAACTACCTCTTAATACGCTTGTCATGAAGCTAGCTAGTTCTTTAGCTTTTTTAGGTGGACTTCCTGAATATTTATTTATTTTAAATATATCTTGTATTTCGTTAATTATTTCTTTCACCATTGTAGGCGATTTTAAAGCATAATAAGCTTCAGGTCGTGATAAAAATTGCACGGCAAAAGCTAAACCTTCTTTGCCTTCTAATTCAGGATTTACTTTTCCATCTTTACCAATGTAGTTTTTCCCTATCCATTTTTCTAATAAAACTGGATCAAAACCTAAATCATTAATATTAAGTCCTCTTAAAGATTTTAAGGTATTTTGAGTAAATTTTGCTTTAGCGTTTGGAATGTTTTTAAAATGAGTTTCTGTTATTAAATGAGCATATTCATGATTTAATAATTCGTTTACACCACTTATTGTACCATTTTCTGTTTGTTTTTTTATTAATTCTTTGTTAAGAAGAATTTCCCATTTACCATCTTTTCCTTCAACAATTCTAGCTGGAACTTCGTTACCAAATTCATCAATTAATCTTCCTGATTTACTATCTAAAACTTTTGTTTCAACAGAATTCAATATTTCTTTTGGAACTCCAGATGCTTTAATAGATTCAACTATAGAGTTTGTTCTAGCATTTTGAATATCTTGGTTTATTGTAGGGCTATCAAGATCAAACTTAGGCTCAACTTTAGTTTGTGCTATTAAAGCTTCTAAATTAGAAGCGCTTTGCCTTAATGCAGTGTACTTATTAAGCTCACTTTTTGTTAGTTCACTTATGTCTTTAATTTTTAATTGTCTTTTCCCATCAGGAATGTTTTTATAATCAATTAATATGTCATTTGCTTTCATTAAAAGATCATTCTTTAGTTTTATCTTAGAATTAGTCCCCATAAAATCCGTTGATTTTAAATGGACTGCGCCTGTAGATGCAAATAATAATCCGTTTAATAATAATCTTTTCTGCACTTCTGAATAGTCTCCATATAGTTTATCAAACTCCTGTTTGAATTCTGCATCACCCATTAAATCTTCTCCTACTTTTTCTAAAACAGTTGCAACCTCACTTGCTGCAACCCCTGAAACAGCAGGTTTAGCAAATTTTTCAAAAAATGGGTTTAACACATTTAAACCAGGTCTACCTGTTATACTACCTAAAGTAACATTTCTTACTAAAGTTCCACTTGTTCCAAAAACAAATCCAGTACCAGTTGGAAAGTCTAAAAACTGCATTTTCATTTCTTCTATAGCACCTGTAGCCATATAAGCGCTTAACTTTTGAAAAGTACTTCCTGAATCTAAAGCACCTTTTATCCATTTAGCTGCCCCAACAAGATTCATAACACCACCTGTTGCTGCAGATAATGCCATTATTTGAGCAAATAAAGGTGTAAATCCTCCGGCCATTTCTGCAAAATCTTCACCAAAAGTAGTTTTAAGGTTATTTATTTGCTCTGAAGTAAAAGTAGCAGCGGGCATTTCTCCACGAGATATTGACTGAGCGTATTGAACATTGTAATCTTCGTTGTTTCTGTTTATAGTAGCTAATTTTTGTTTATTACCTACATAATCAGTCTCTACTCCCAAAAAATCTCCTGTTGCTATTTTTGCGCTTTGAAAAAATACTCTAGCTTTACTATCTTTTTTAATGTTTTTAACATTTTTATTTAAATCAATAGTTTCAAACAAAGCCGCTAACTCACCATCAATAACATCACTATCATGTTCAAAAGCTAGCATAGCGTTTTCATCTTCTTTACTAATTTCAAATCTTCTTGTACCTAAAGTGTCATAAGATAAATCACTAAAGTTTAAACCAATTTGCTGTTTAGCATCAAATACAGATATTTCATACACACCATCTTTTTCTGTTGCGTTTGACTTTGATAAAAGATTAATTCTTTTAAGATATTTTTTAGTCTCCGACGCATTACCTCCTGAAGGCTTTACAATAGAAAACTTTATCATAGTATTGTTCGCATCGTTAATAATGTCTGCTTTCTCTCTATATTTATTTCTTTGAAAAACTTGAGCCGCCTCACGATCAGTCATACCAGGATTTGTTGCTTGTAAAGCAAGCATATATTGTAATAAACCACTTTCTGAAACACTATCAAACCCAGCATTATAATAACTAGATTCGTCTTGTAGTCTTTTTACTCTTCTTGTTTCAGGACTTTCTCCATTTAGATAATTTGGATCAGTTAACTCTTTATATTTTTGATCATATGCTTCTTTAAAACCTATAGTTTGAGGAATATTACCTACAGACATTATTGTTCTTGATTGTGATCTAGCATAATCAGTAGCTTCTTCTACAGCTGCAGCTTCTATATTGCTTGTTGAAGTTTTAATATTCTCTTGTTCTAAACTAATTTCATCATTAATACTGTTTAACCAGATTTGTTCATCCTTAACATCATCACTTGGTCCTTCTAAAATTCTTTGATTTAAAATTTTAATTTTATCTTCAGATTCATATATTGAACTTTTATTTTCAGCTAAAATATTTATTGCTTTTGATTCGTTTTTTAAGCGAATTTCCGTGTCGTTAGCAATAAAAGCATCCATAGTTTTTGGATCAAATTGCTTAAGATTATTTAAGTTGTTTGAATTATCTTGTTGGAATATTGCTCTTTGTAAAAGATTTTCACCATCACCATACAATTCCATAAAATCTTGTTTAGTAAAATCTATTTGAGAAACAATTTTAGTTTGTTCGTATGCCCAATCTTGTATTTTACGTCTTTGTTCTATTGTATAATTTCTACTAGCTGCTCTATCTGCATTTTTTCCTAATTGTAATCCTGCTATAGAAGGATTTTTAAAAGCTTCTATGTACTTCTCGGCGGCTGTATTAGCAATAAGATTCATTTGAGATGAATTCAATATTACATCTGACATCATCCTAGAGCTTCTATCTATTTTAAAGTAATCCTCTGGTTGCATACCAGTAGAGCTGTACACAGAACCCACGTAAGGATCTGTTTTAGGTTGATTATTTATAAACTGCATAATTGTTTCGTATGCATTTTCGTCTATTTCGTTTTTAATCCTTTTGTTTCCGTCAAATTTGTTTTTATTGTATCCACTTGGAAGTGTTATTGGTTCAGACTTTTCCCCTGTTTCAATATTTGTTAATATAATTTGATCTCTTCCTCCAGCAGCTTCTTCCACTTTAATACCTGTAGCTTGACCTTTCAGTAACTGATTTAAATTACTAGTTAAATCTTCTTCGGCATCGTCTCCTTCTAAAATTAATTCATCGAATCTTTTTTTAGACATTATATTATTTGGATCAACGCTTATTTCTGGTGATTCCAAAGAAATATCTACCGAGTCTAATTCCGTATTCGTATCTAGTGCTGGAACATCTGTTGACACCACATCCGCACTTACTGCAGTGTCTGTTTGAAAATCCTCTTCAACCACGGAAGAACTTGTTTCTACAACTTCCTCCTCTTCTTCAATTTTTTGTATATCATTTTTCACTAAAAAATCTTCTAAAGAAATGTCTGAACTATTTATTTTGTCGTCTATTTCTTCTTGAGAATAAGTAAAATCTTTGTACTTATATATAGCCATGATTTAATTTTATTAGTTTGTTTTTGCGTTTGCCAGTGTTCTTGCTTTATCTTGATTTGTATAATAATTCCTAAATTCTTTTTGTTCAGCAGCAGTTCTGTTGAATACATATCTTTCAATAGTTTTTCTTAAAGACTTATTACTAAAAGAGTTATAAGATGGTTGCATTTCCCATTTTCTATTTTTAGGGTTTCTAATCCATAAAGATTGCAAATCTACTTTATTAACTTCCGCATTTATTTCATTTTCTGTTTTTGCTATTTCACCTCTACTTGCAGCAGCTTTTGCTTCTGCTTTTAACTGCTCTCTTACTTTTGTTCTTGCTGTTTCACCACTTGCTGCTTCTAAACCTAATTCATTTTTTAAATAATTTTCATGTATAGCTACATTGGTAGCGCTCCACTCTTGTTTTGGTTCAATCGCTCCAGGAGTATCACGATTTTGAGTAATATCTAATTCAAGTATGTTAGAAGCAATACTTTGCATGTATATATTTTGATCTTCAGCTTTGCTAACTTGACTAAATTTTTCTTTTAAATAAATAAACTCATCAGGATCAGGTT
>Ga0209535_1003286_pt1 | contig 10332 bp, 19 predicted proteins | sample LinPmetageLP28_FD_184041 | JGI IMG/M metagenome (GOLD analysis project Ga0209535, IMG submission 184041) | Marine viral communities from the Pacific Ocean - LP-28 (SPAdes) (version 2) | ecosystem: Environmental > Aquatic > Marine > Oceanic | place: Pacific Ocean | collected 2009-08-22
CGATCCTGATTCTTTAACTAATTCATAATTTTACTAGGGATTTATAACTAGCTTATCGACTGCCCTAGCAGACAAGCCAAGACGATAAGTTTAATTTTCTAAGGAGGAAAAATGGCAAACTCAACATTTAATGGACCTATTAGGTCTGAAGGAGGATTCAAACAGATATCCTTATCAAACGGAGTAGCAACCGATAACTTTACTATTGACTCAAGTGGTAATATTGATAGTACTGGTAACATAGCATCTACTGGAAATATAACAATAAAACAAAAAATAGATAACTCTACTTTTAATACTGGTGGTGCTGTTACAGATACATTAACTGCAGCAGAATCTGGAACTATATTTACTATAGATGGAACTGGTGATATTGTAGTTAATATGCCAGCATTAAGTACATCTAATCCTGGAATTACTTATGAGTTTATTGTTACTACTGCTGTAGGTGGTGGTAAGACTGTAACTTTTGTATTACCAGGTGCAGGAGTTTCTAACTGGTTTGGTGCTTTATCCCTTATGGGTGGTACTGCAGCTAATCCTGCTAGTGATGTTGCAGGTGATACTTTAACTTTACCTAATTCAACAGTTGTTAATTCAAGAGTTAAACTTACTTGTATAAGTGATGATGCTACTAATTCTACATGGAAAGTTGAAGCATTATCTTCACCAATTTCAACTATTGCTTAATTAATAATATAATATAGAAAGGACATACTATGTGGAAAACACCAATCGTAAGAGAAGTATCTGTAGGTTTAGAGATTAATTGTTACGCATGTGCAGAAATTTAATCAATGGACATATGGGATGAAGTAATAGCAGCTTATAGTGAGGAAGTAACCAATTTAAAAAATCAATTAGGTTCAGGATCTGCAGAAGATCATTCTCACTATAAGCAAATCGTTGGCTCAATATATGGCATAGAATGGGCTAAACAAAATTTAAAAGATATAATTAAAAAACGAACTTATGCTGAAGAGGATGATGACTAATGCAAGGAGTAGCTTTAGAAAAAAGTATAAAGAATGATTTATGGATAACAGATGATGATGAGAAAGATCCAGGAGTTCTACCAGAGCTTCCAGGATATCACATTCTTGTAAGACCCATAAGTATAAAATCAGCAACAAAAGGAGGAATCCTTTTACCTGATTCAACAAGAGAAGATATAGCATATTTAACAACAGTTGGAAGAGTATTAAAACTTGGAGATTTAACATACCAAGATACAGATAAATTTCCAAATGGTGCATGGTGTAAAGAAGATGATTACATTGCCTATGGTAAACATGTTGGACAAAAACTATTTTATAAAGGAGTAAGGCTTTTATTATTATTTGATGATCAAGTAATTATGAAGGTTCAAGATCCTACAGATTTAGATCCAACATTTAATTTAACAAAAGGTTCATTTTAAATTTGCATTATGCTGTAAAATATGGTATAATATAATTAATAACTATAATACGTAATACGTTTGTGTCGTATACAACGGAGGCTAACATGGCAGACAAAGAAGAGTGGAACGAAGTAGAAGTTCCAGAAACAGAAACCAAAGAAGAAAAAGTTCAATATGAAGTAGAAGGTGAACAACAAGAAGAAGTTAAAGCTTCTAAAGAACCAGAAGTAAAAAAGAAACAACCAGAAGTACAAGAAGAAAATCCTGAAGAATTAAAAGGTATTGAAACTGAAGGAGCTCAAAAAAGAATAAGAAGACTTATTCATCAAAGAAAAGAACGAGATGAGCAGATACAACAACTCATACAACAAAATGAAAACTTACAAAATCAAACTAAACAAGAACGAAATCAATTTAATCAAGTTAATAAATTAAATTTAGAGGCAACAGAAAAACAATTAAACGATAAAGTTGAGTTAGCTAGAAGTTCTTACTTAGATGCTTTTGATAGTCAAGATAAAGAAAAACTTTTAAAATCTCAAGAAGCTTTAAATGAAGCTCAAGTCGATTTAAAAAATTTACATATAACAAGAGAACAGTTTCCAGAAGAACAACCACAACCAACACAGCCACAAGTTGCACCTCAACAACAAATGCAACCTACTCCAGATCCAAGAGCACAGGACTGGGCTGAAGAAAACGAATGGTTTGGTAAAGATAATATCATGACAGCATCTGCACTTGCTATTGATGCTGAATTAAAAAATGAAGGATATACACCAGAAGATCCAGATTTTTATAATCAAATTAATAAAAGAATAACAGCAGCGTTTCCTCATAAATTTGAAACAAAAGAAGAAACAAATGCTGAACAACCAGTTCGTCAAGATGGTACGTCTAATCCATCTCAAGTTGTATCAGGGAGTTCACGTTCCTCTCCTAACTCTAAAAAAGTTAAACTATCTCAAGGAGATATAAGATTAGCTAATAAATGGAGTATACCACTTGAAAAGTATGCAGCTGAAAAGCTTAAAACAGAAAAAGCTGAAGGCGAGTATACAACAATTAATATGAAACGTGGAGGATAATATGACACGATTAAATACACGTAGTACTCAGAACAGAGAAACTGAAACTAGAGAAGAAATAGATTACACATATGAAGAACCTAATGCAACTTCAATCCCTGATAACGTAAAACAGAGATTTGAAGGTGAAGGTTTAACACTTGGTTGGTTACGTATCGACATGAAAGGTCAAGATGACTATATGAATGTTGGTAAGAAAATGAATCAAGGATGGGAATTTGTTACTCCTCAAGAAGTTCCTGAGATGAGTGCAACTTCATTCGTGAGGAAGGAAGGTCGCTATGCTGGAGTCATCAGTCGTGGAGATGTTGCGTTAGGTAAAATACCTACGAAAAAGCTAGAGGCTAAAAAAGAATTTTACAAACAAAAATCGGTAGAACAGATGGAGGCAGTAAATTCACAATTGATGAACGCATCCAACTCACGTATGCCAATTAGTAATAATTCTAAAAGTACAGTAACAAAAGGAAGAACCCCTCAATTCCAGGGCTAAGTCTTTTGTTGTTTTTTTTAATTTTCAAATAGGAGAAATAAAGATGGCTACAAGTTTTAACCCGTTTGGTTTTCTTCCAGTTCGAAAAAGAGATGGTCAAGCGAATACAGAAGCATTTGGACAAATAGTTCAACCTGTTTCCAATTCTGCATATGCAATTACTGCATTACTTCCTAAAGATATCTATACAGGCGATATGATTGTTGTTGATACAGCAGGTACTATTACACCTCTAGCATCAACTTCATTAAAACCTTCAGGTGTTTTCCAAGGTTGTACTTATGTAGAAGACGGAGAACCAAAATTCTCTCGTCATTGGACAGGTGCATTATCTGCATCAGATGTTAAATTACATGTCATTACTGATCCTTCACAAACATATCACATCCAAGCAGATGCAACATTATCTGATGGAGAACTAGGAATTATAAGTAGTTATACTTGTACAGTTTCTAGTGCTTCTGCTGGATCAACAATTACTGGTCAATCAAACTATCGTTTGGTTGCTGCACCAGTTGGAGCTAACGTAGAAATAGGTGCTCACGCAAGAATTGTTGGACGTAAGATGTATGATGGAGCTTCCGTAGGAGGTAATGTAAATTCGACTGATCCATACCCTATTGTAGAAGTTTGGCTTAGTGGACATAGAAGTAATTTTATTGTCGCTCAAGTTTCTACAACAGCTTAATCTAGAAAGGATTAATTAAAAATGGCTATTAATAGAGCTAGTATTAGTAAAGAACTCCTTCCTGGACTTAATGCAGTTTTTGGATTGGAATACGGAGATGTTAATAATGAACATGAGCCTCTATATGATATAGAGAACTCAGATCGTGCCTTTGAAGAAGAAGTACTCTTCACAGGTTTTGGAACAGCACCAACTAAGAACGAAGGTGCTGCCGTTAGTTATGATGATGCAACAGAGTCTTATACTGCACGTTATACTAATGAAACAATTGCATTAGCTTTTGCAGTAACTGAAGAAGCAATGGAGGATAATCTTTATGATACCTTCGCTAAGTTACGTGCAAAAGGACTAGCAAGAGCAATGGCAAATACTAAGCAAGCGAAAGCTGCTGCTTTGTATAACAATGCTTTTACTGCTGGTGCTTCTGCAATAGGAGATGGTGTTGCATTTATTTCAGCATCACATCCTACAGTTGTAGCTGGACTACAAAGTAACTATGCAAACAATGGTACAAATGCTGACCTTGCTCAGAGTACACTCGAAACAACTTTAACTCAAATTCAAAAGACTAAAGATGATCGAGGTATTTTAGTAGGAGCTAGTGCTATGTCGTTGCACATTCCTGTAGATTCTTGGAATATTGCTGACGTTATACTGAACACACCTGGAAAAACCAGCAGTTCAGATAATGACATCAATCCTACAAGACACATGGGAATGGTTCCTCAGGGCTTCTATATAAATAGAAGATTCAATGATGGGGATGCTTGGTGGGTAAAAACTGATGTTCCAAATAGCACTAAAATGTTTATTAGAACACCTTTACAAACTAAAATGGAACCAGATTTCGATACTGGCAACCTTCGATTCAAAGCACGTGAAAGATATTCTTTCGGTGTTTCTGATTGGAGAGGTTGGTATGGGAACCCTGGAGTCTAATACTTAATAATTCTGGAGAGGTGAGAGTAATTCCATCTCTCCAGTTTTTAAATAGAAAGAAACAACATGGCAAGCAATGCAAGATTTAGACAAGGTGATGGAGTTATTGTAACTACAGAAGGTAGTTCACGTATTTTAGCAATACATGCATACTCAACTGTTTTAGGAACTTTTGATATAGCAGATTCTAAAGGTAGTAAAATAAAATTTCAAGTACCTGCAAGTGGACAAGCAGATATTTTTATAGGAGAACTTGGTATTAAGTGTGATGCTACAATTTCTGTATCAACTCCTGGAGCCAATGGTGGTGTAACTTTATTTATAGGGTAAACAATGGCAACTTATTCTTATCTTAAAACAGATATTATAAATACAGCAGAGAATGAATCAACAGAGTTTGAAGAACAAATTGCTGCATTTGTTAATAGAGCTGAAGATCGTTTAGTTAAAGAATTAGACGATTCAGGTTTAGATTATTATACATCTGTTACACTTACAGCAGGTAATCCTAATGCAACATTACCAAGTGGAGCTTTAGTAGTTCGTAATGTAATGTTTAGAACAAGTGCAACTTCTAACATTACAACTTTATTACAACGTCCTTATGAGTACGCAATAGACTACTGGCCCTATGCAAGTGCCTCAACAGGTACACCTAGATATTATTCAAGAAAAAATAATACAGAAATTTATATAGTACCTACTCCAGCTTCTGCTGTGGTAAGTGAAATACACTATACTAAAAGTCCTTTAGCCTTATCAAGTGCTACAGGGACAAGTGCTACAACATCAAATTATTTTAGTGAGTTTTGTTATAATGCATTGTTTAATGCATGTATGATAGAAGCTACAATCTTTATGAAAAGTTGGAATAATGTTCCAATGATGGAAGCACAATATAAAAATTCAATAGATGCTTTACGTAATCAAGCAAGACGTACAAGACAAGATGATATGGAAAATCCTAAGAGTCCTGATGGAGGACCTAATACAGTTATTCAAGGTGCAAACTAATGTCAATTAATAGATCTAATATATCTCAAGAAGTAAATAAACCGGGTGTAAATAAAAAGAAAATGTTTACTCCACCAAAAGATACACAGATTCCAACAAACAAATATAAGATGATGAAACCTCAAAATCAAGACACTCAAAATTTATTAAAACTTTTACAAAATAATTAACAAGGAAAAGAAAATGGAAAAAGAAAGTAATCTTGCAGGACCACATACTTTATTACGTTACCCTGCTAACTTAGAAGACATTACAGGCAAACCAACTGGACAAGGCTTTGGTGCTGCTCGTAAGGGTCCTCAAGTACATGGAACTATAGAAGCTGTGGTAGATGCAGATTATCCTAAAGGTAATACATTTGCTACTAATCTTAAAGATGTAAAAAACATTGGCGTAAAGTAATGTCAACAAATAATAAAAAAAGTATTTTTAAAAAAATTTTAGATAAAGGAATAGATAAACTATCTAGGCTTGAACGAAAATATATGCAAGGTATGGATTACGAATCAGATCCATTATTTCAAAAAGAAAGAGAGAAACGAGATAAAGAAGAATTTGATAAATTGTTTAACTTCAAAGGAGGACAAGTAATGAAACAAGCTGGTGGTAAAATGTTAAAAGGTAAACAAAAAAATATAGATGTAGCTGCTCCCTTTGGTAAAATTACTGGAGCTGATTTTAAAAAATTAGGTGATGGTGATCAAGTAGTTTCTAAAATGTATGGTGGTAAAGTAATGAAAAAAATGTATGGTGGTAAGATGATGAAACTAGCTGGTGGTGGTATGATGCCTCAAGTAAGAAGAAAAAAAGGTAAGAAAATTAAATAATGCCTTTTGCTTCTGATAAACAAAAAGCTTATTTAGCTATTAATAAACCTGACGTATATAAAAAGTTTAAAAAAGATATGAAGTCAGGTGGAAAACTAATTGATAACTCTGGTCAAAAGTTTATTCAAAAACTATACTCAGGTGGAAAGATTAAAATATAATGTTAGGTGGTTTACCAGTTGAAATGATAACTATGTTAGGCTCTAGTGTACTAGGTGGTGTGATGTCTATGTGGAGTCAAAGCATTAAAGCTAAACAAGAACAGCAAAAGCTTTTAATGGCTAGAGCTAAATTTCAAATGGATGAAATAGACAAAGCAAGAAAGTTTGACAATAAAGGATTTCAATTTACTAGAAGAATTATTGCATTAACTGCAGTATTTTTTATTATTGCCTTTCCTAAATTAGTTCCTGTCTTTACTGATACAAGTGTTATATTAACATGGACAGAACTACAACCTGGATTTTGGTTTTTAATAGAACAGAAAGAAATTGTTATGGATAAGATACATAATGGTGTAGTGATTACTCCTCTTGATACACATCTTATGTCAGCAATAATTGGATTATACTTTGGTGGAAGTTTAGTTAGAAAATAATGGCTAAAGAAAAAAAGAAAAAGAAAAAGATTAAAGGGTCAGGCATGAAAGGCATGACTATTGGTAAAGGAGATAAAAGATCTACCAAGTCAGGAGCAGGACTAACAGCTAAAGGTGTAGCAAAGTATAGAAGAAACAATCCAGGAAGTAAATTAAAAACTGCTGTAACAGGAACAGTAAAAAAAGGCAGTAAAGCTGCTAAGAGAAGAAAGAGTTATTGTGCAAGATCTGCAGGACAAATGAAGAAGTTTCCTAAAGCAGCTAAAAATCCTAACTCAAGATTACGACAAGCACGTAGAAGGTGGAAATGTTAAATGGCTAAACTATGTCCAAAAGGTAAAGCTGCAGCTAAAAGAAAGTTTGATGTTTATCCATCAGCTTATGCTAATATGTATGCATCAAAAGTTTGCAAAGGTAAAGTAAAAGCAAAAGAAGGTGGAGCATTAAAAAAATGGGTAGGAGAAGAATGGGTAGATATAGGAGCTCCTAAGAAGAATGGAAAGTTTCAACCTTGTGGTAGAAAAAATGCTAAGAAATCTAAACGTAAATATCCTAAATGTGTTCCTAAAGCAAAAGCTCAAGCTATGACAGCATCACAAAGAAAATCAGCAGTACAAAGAAAACGATCAAAAAAACAAGGTGTAGGTGGTAAACCAACAATGGTTAAAACATTTGCTAAACATGGTGGACGTATAGGTTCTTGTTTAGTTGCATCTATGTATGATTAAGGATTAAAGAATGACAAAAAAATCAGTAAGCTCACCTAAAGGTTTTCATTGGATGAAAAAAGGTTCTCAATTTAAATTAATGAAAAACCCTACTGGTGGTTTTAAACCTCATAAAGGAGCATCTTTAAAAGCTTCTTTTCCAATACAAAAAGTTCATAAGGTTAAAACATAATGGCAACATCAGGTACATATAATTTTAATTTAGATATAGATGAAGTGATTCAAGAAGCTACTGAAATGATTGGTGGTGAGCAAACACTTGGACATACTCCTCAATCTGCTAGACGATCAATTAATTTAATGTTAAATGATTGGCAAAATAGAGGTGTGTTATTATGGACAATCTACACAACTGCTGTAAATGTATCAACAAGTTTAGGAACATACGATCTTTCAAGTTCTACAACAGATGCTTTACAAATTAATTTAAGAAGAGATTCAACAGATATTGAATTACAAAGAATATCTTTTGAAGAGTATTTAAACATACCAAATAAAACACAAACAGGAAGACCAACACAATTTACTGTTAAAAGAAATTTAGCTAACCCAACAGTTTTTGTGTGGCCCCTTCCTGATAACACAACCGATACTTTACAAATAGAAGCTATACGTCAACTTGAAGATGTTAATAAATCTGCTGATCAAAATGCAGATTCACCTGTAAGATTCTTACCAGCTTTAACATGTGGTTTAGCTTACTACTTATCTATGAAACGTACAGGTATACCAATGGATCGTATAGGTATGTTAAAACAAAACTATGAAGAAAAATTAGCTCGTGCTATGGAAGAAGATAGAGAACGTGCAAGCCTTTTATTAAAACCAAGATATAGGTATGTATAATGGCTACAAATAAAAATGCAATAGCTATGTGTGATGAATGTAGTTTTGTATATCCACATAGAGTAATGAAATTAAATAGCTATGGAATGCTTAATTGTCCAACATGTTTTGATGGAGCCTTTGATCTTAAAAATCATCCACAAAATAAAGCACCAAATGTACGAGATATTACAGCAATTGAAAATCCAAGACCTGATGATGGTGGTAGAAATTTAACTTGGGGATTAGCTAATATTACCTGGAATGATATACCAGATCCAAATACAAGAAAGTGGGATACAGTATGAGTGACTTATCAAACAGTTTAATTAATGCTACCTATAAAAAATTATTACAAGTAGCACAAAGTACAAATACAGGAGTTGGTGTTTCTTTAACAAACATACAATCAGGGGATGGAACTAATACTGCAATTAAAATAGCTACAAGTGCTGTTAAAGTTGAAGGTACTTTTGGTGTTTCTGGTAATACATCTGTTGTAGGTGATTTACAAGTAACAGATAAAGTATGTGCTAGTTCTTTTTTTGGTGATGGTTCTAATCTAACAGGTATAGTGCCTAGTGGTGATGTTTCAGTATCTAGTTTAATAGTTACAAATAATGCAACAATAGGTGGTACTGTTACTATAGGTGGTACTGTAATGGTATCAGGTGGTGAGATACAAGTTAAAAATACAGGCACACAATCTAATATAAAACTATATTGTGAATCTTCTAATGCACATTATGTAGCTTTACAAGCTCCTCCACATTCTTCTTTTAGTGGTAATATAACAATAACATTACCAGTAAGTACTGCTACATTAGTAGGTACATCTACTACTGATACATTAACTAATAAAACATTTGGTGATAAGGTTGATTTTAATAGTGATGTTTGTATTAGTGGAGATTCAGTTCTAGTAGGCAATGCAACTATAGGTGGTACATTATCTGTAGGTGGTGCTGTAAACATGTTAAGCACAGCAACAGTATCAGGCACAGCAGGATTCTTAGGAGCTGTTAGAGTTTCAGGCAATGCCTCTGTAGGTGGTACATTAGATGTTGGAGGTAATGTAAGTCTTGGAGGTAATGTAACTATAAAAGGTGATGTATTTGTAAGTTCAAAAGTATGTGCTAGTGCTTTCTATGGTGATGGTACAAATATTACAGGTATACCAATTACAGGTAATATCTCTGTAGCAAATGCTATAGTAGGAGGAACATTAAGAGTATCAGCAGCTACAAGTTTAGGAGGTACATTTAAAGTATTAGGTACTACAACTATAACAGGTAACTCAGGATTTTTAGGTACTGTAAGAGTATCAGGTGCTACGACAATAGGCAGTACATTAGATGTAGCAGGTAATGCTTCTATAGGAGGTACTTCAAATATAACAGGTAAAGCAGAATTTGAAGATGATGTATCTGTATCAGGAGGTTTAGTTGTAGGTGGTACAGTTACTATATTAGGAGATAATCTTCAAGCAGCTAATGCAAAAGTATGTGCATCATCTTTCTTTGGAGATGGAGCTAATCTTACAAATGTACCTGCAGTTATAACAGGAAACATATCTGTTAATAATGCAACAATAGGTGGTAACTTATTTGTAGGTGGTACTGCTACTATTGTAGGTAATACTACTATGACAGCAAACCTAGGAGTAGGTGGTACATTAGATGTAGTAAGTAATACTTCTATAGGTGGTACAGCTAAGATTACAGGAACTA
>Ga0209535_1003289_pt1 | contig 10322 bp, 15 predicted proteins | sample LinPmetageLP28_FD_184041 | JGI IMG/M metagenome (GOLD analysis project Ga0209535, IMG submission 184041) | Marine viral communities from the Pacific Ocean - LP-28 (SPAdes) (version 2) | ecosystem: Environmental > Aquatic > Marine > Oceanic | place: Pacific Ocean | collected 2009-08-22
CAGCAGTTGTACCCGTCAGTCAGCCAGCGTCTGCGCAGAAAGAAAGATGAGCATAGAGCAGAGGCGCTGCTGATGGCGGCATATGCGGAGGCGCTGGGATGAAGTACGGCAGCGTATGCAGCGGCGTTGAGGCGGCAACAGTTGCTTGGCATGGGCTGGGCTGGGAACCTCAATGGTTTTCCGAGATTGAGAAATTTCCGTCAGCGGTATTGGCGCATCATTATCCAGATGTGCCGAATTACGGCGATATGACAGCATTTAAAGGATGGCCCAATGACAGATCAATTGACCTTCTGGTCGGAGGAACCCCCTGCCAAAGTTTCTCAGTCGCAGGACTTCGCAAAGGATTGGACGATCCGCGTGGCAACCTCATGCTTACCTTCCTTGCAATTGCTGAACAGTATCGCCCCCGATGGCTGGTCTGGGAGAACGTCCCCGGCGTCCTGTCATCTAACCGAGGAAAAGATTTTGGAACCCTGCTCGGAGCGATGGGGGAAATCGGGTATGGGTTCGCATACAGAATTTGTGACGCTCAATATTGGGGAGTTCCACAAAGACGCCGACGTGTGTTCGTTGTCGGACATATTGGAGATTGGCAACGTGCCGCAGCGGTTTTATTTGAGCGCCACAGCTTGCAGGGGCATCCTGCGCCGAGCCGAAAAGCGCGGCAAGAAACTGCCGGAACAATTGCAGCATGCTCTTTTAGCGGTGGCGCAGGGGGCAGACCAGACGGTGCAGCCGTAAATCATTTCGTGCCAATTGGCAACGTGCAAGACGGGTCTGTCACCACGCTGTCCAGCCGCGAATACAAAGGGCTGTCGTGTGGCCGTGATGGCATGACAAGCGCAGCCGTCATCGCTTTCCCCGCGCAAATGAGCGGAACGCAGGCAGCAAGCGCGCAGAACATTTCACCAACGCTGTCAGTGACGCATGAGACAGCGGTGGCAATATCTGACCCCGCGCGCACATTATCCGCACGGCACGATAGTAGCCCCTGCCATGACCGCGGCCCAAATTTTTTAGCGCAAGCCAGCGCAGTACGCCGCCTGACGCCCGTTGAATGCGAGCGGCTGCAAGGCTTCCCCGATAATTACACGCAGATCCCCTGGCGCAACAAGCCAGCCGAAAATTGCCCTGATGGGCCACGCTACAAGGCGATGGGCAACAGCATGGCTGTGCCGGTCATGCGCTGGATCGGTGAGCGGATCAGCATGGTGGACGCGCTATGATCACATGCCCGGAATGCCACGGCGATAAGTACATCACAATCACGCTGTACCACCGTCAGGGCTTTGGCCGGGACATTGGATACGAGGAAGATGGGCGGAGGGAAGAATGTCCTGACTGCCAAGGTGAAGGTCAAATCGAGGGAGATACCGATGACCAAGAGTGAAGCAGAAGAAAAAGGCAAAGCAGTAATTGCTTACATTGAAACCACTTGCGACAAAGAAACTAAATGGGCGCATGACGTGCTGGCGGCTACCGTGCGCAACAAAGCAGCGGCCAAAGATGTACGCTATGAGGCTCACGATTTTATCAAAGGCGTTACAAATAAGTATCAGCGTTTTGTTGATGACATCTATGCAATCATCGACATGGTGCCAGAAGAATATAGCCTCGACGCGCGCACCAGAGATGAGGTGGAAAACCCTGTTGAATTGCCAAGCGTTCCCAAAGTTAATGAGTTAGATATTTTAGACGCTATTAAAAAAAATCACGAAGGCAAAAACACAAAAAGCCGCGCTGTAGCAGTGGTATTGCGTGAGTTGACAAGCCGCCCACCAGCAAAACTTTTTGACCTCAAGTTAGAGCATTGGCTGCGGCACCAAAACTGTGGCCGCAAAACATCTAACTTTATCATGCAAACGCTGGCAAATATGCGCGGTGCAGCATGATCACAACAGAAACAAACGAGCAATACCACGCCAACGATGCCATTGGCAGCACCAGCGTGAAGTCTGTCGCCCTTAACAGCGTGGCCCATTGGTTTGGCACTGAGGTTAAATCATCGCCAGCTATGCAGTTTGGTAGCGCTGTTCATGCAAACTTTCTGGAACCTCAGAAAAACCTTGTTCACCGGGGGCCAGAGACAAGGCGCGGCAAGGCGTGGACTGAACTTGAGGAAGGCATGGGGCCAGACGAGATCCTGTTGCCTGTCGCAGAATACCACCGCGCAGAAAAGGCCACGCAAGCATTGCACGACAACATGCAAGTGGAAGAGATGTGGTCAATGGACGGCTGGCAGACTGAGCGCAGTATATATGTGACATGCCCGGAGACAAAGCTGGATCTGAAGTGCAAGCCTGATGCGTTTAACGAAAGGCTGCGCACGCTGATGGATGTCAAAACATGCCAGACAGCAGCGCCAGCCGCTTGGCAATCAGTGTACGGGCCGTTTTTTAAGTTTGGGTATCACATCCAAATGGCGTTTTACCTGTACGTCTGCGGCATTGAAGGCATCAAGGTAGACACCGCCAACATCTTTGCTGTCGAAAGCAACGCGCCACATGCAGTGCAGTGTTTCAACATCAGCCTTCTGACCCAACGGCACGGTCACGCCATCATGTTGGATACGCTGAAGCTGATCGCAGAAGCCAAGGAAGCTGGCGAGTACACAACTGGCTGGCCTGATTGGGTTGAGCTGTGAGCGTGTCTGACAAATAAACTTATTAAACCCGTATTGACAGAGCGTTTCTATGTGCGGGTTTAAGCTGACCATACAAGTCTAAATATAACCTATACAGACAACACAGGAGATACATATGTCTGATTTTAAAGAGCATCTGCTAACTGGGGTCGAACTATCCAACCCCAGGCTGAACCAAATCTACCGCTATGACCCGCAGTTCAAACGCGAAGATGGCGGCATGGGCAAGAGCATCCCAGCCACTGCCGATGAACACAATGCAGGCTGGGCTGTGGGCATTGTCATGGACAAAGCTGAAGCCACAGAGTTCTGGAACGTAGCCAAGGCGCACTTCAAAGAAAGAATGCCTAAAGAAAAGTTTGCCGCGATCCACAGCTATCGGGATCTGGATGACGGGCGCATCCGCTTCACTGCCAAACGCAACGCAAAATCTAAAAAGGGCGCATACGCTACCGAGCCAAAGATGATTGACCACAACATGGAGCCGCTGACTGACCGGGCAATCTGGGGCGGCAGCAAAGGCAACATCAAGGTAACAATGCTGCCGACAATGAACCCATCTAAAAAGGAATGGGGCATATCGCTGTTCATTGCTGTCGTGCAGGTCACAGAGGCCATCTATGGCGGCGGTGGTGACGATCTGGATGGGTTCACAAGGACAGCGCCAGCAAACAATCCAATGGCCGTGCAAGACAACCCTGACAACCCGTATGGCTTGCCAGATCTGCCAGAGCAACCAACGCCCAGCAAGCAGCCAGCAATCGATGACGATCTGGACGATGAAATTCCGTTCTGATGTCAGCGATCCGCAAATACGCCACCAGATCTGCCAGAGCAACCAACGCCCAGCAAGCAGCCAGCAATCGATGACGATCTGGACGATGAAATTCCGTTCTGATGTCAGCGATCCGCAAATACGCCAGCAAAGCGCATCGCAAGATTGCCAAGGTAATCGGGCTGGCTCTGATTGCCGGGGATAGCCACGCATGGCTGCAAGCAAAGCTGCTGATGCGTGTTCACCTGACGGCACCAGAGCGCGCTGCGCTGGCATTTGCAAGCATGGCATCATTGGACAAAGACCAGCGCGATGCTGTCGCGCGGTCAACCATCCCGGCTGTCTTGCTGGGGCCACCGTTGCCCACACTGGATGACCTCAAGGATGACGCAGCTTGGTGGGCCAGCAACGCCGAGGACAGCGAACTGCAAGTGTACCTGATGGCGATCTTCAACGCGCTGCCAGCAGACAAGCAGCAAGCATTTACCAAACACATAACAACAAGGACGGCAGCATGACCGAGATCCACAGCTTTGCCGAGATAGACGCATCACTGCGCAGTATTGACACAGGCGAACCAGCGACAGCCAAGCGACGATTGTTTGCATCAGCCGCACGGTTCCAAAACAGGGCCGTCAAGCCTAGAGAATGGCTGGTTGAAGGCTTCATACCAAACGGCACAGTTACCCTGCTAGGCGGGGATGGCGGCTCTGGCAAATCGCTGCTGGCCATGATGCTGGCAATCGCAACAGCGTCCACAAAGGATGTCAGATGGCTAGGCAGGTTGCCCGTGCAAGGCCCAGCGATCTACTGCGGGGCAGAGGATGACATTGATGAAATGCACCGAAGAATGTCAGACATCACAGATGCCAACTTCATACAATTTACAGACCTAGAAAGGCTGCACGTCTGCTCACTGGCTGGCCAAGATGCCCTGCTGGCAGTCGAAAACCCCAAAACAAAAGTGCTGGACGCGACAAGATCGAAGCAGAACGGCCATCACTGGTGGTCTTTGACACACTGGCAGACCTGTTTGGTGCCAATGAAAACGACAGAGCGCTGGCCAGGCAGTTCATAGGGATGCTCCGGGGGCTGGCAATACAGTTCAACTGTGCTGTCGTGCTGCTGGCACACCCGTCATTGTCTGGCATGACAAGCGGATCAGGCACCAGTGGCAGCACAGCGTGGAACAACTCTGTCAGATCGCGGCTGTACGTTGAGAGGGTGTTCCAAGACGGCTACGAGGCTGACCACAATGCGCGCAAGCTGTCAGTCAAGAAAGCCAACTATGGCACCACTGGCGACGAAATCCTGATGGCGTGGAAAGATGGTGTCTTTGAGGCTGACAAGGTCGAAACAGGGCTGGATAAGATGGCCGTGAATGCCAAGGCAGAGCGCGTGTTTCTCAAGCTGCTGGATCAGGTCAACGGGCAAGGACGCAGGGTTAACCCGTCTGCCGGGGCCAACTTTGCGCCCAAGCTGTTCAGCGGAATGCCAGACAATGAAGGCGTGGTTAAACGTGGCTTCAAAGGGGCGATGGAAAGGCTACTGAGCAAAGAAAGTATCGTCATTGTCACCGACAATGCCAACCCAAAGAGGCCCAAATCGCACATTGAGAGGGCAAAATAGGTGACATTCTCAAAAACTGATAAAACAGGGCAAAAAGGGTGCAAACCCCCTGCAAACCCCTTGCATACCCCCTGCAAACCCCCTGCGCACATAGTTACCCATGAAAACGTGCAAACCCCCTGCAAACCCCCTGCAAACCCCCCAAATACCCCCTGCGTACATACTCCCCACACCCCTATAGGGTTACACACCCCCCTGAAGGGTGGGGGTATACCCCAAGGTAAGGTGATTGAAGGGCTGACCTTTCTTCTAAAGCAACATGGTTTCGATGCAACTGTGTCTGTGCGCAATGGGTTCAGTGTTGATCTTTCTTCTAAGAAAAAATGTATGCCTGACGCGGCGCTGCTGGCTACAGCAGATTTCGATAGGCTCTTAGCAGGCATCCACAGCATCGATGAACTCAACGGCTTGGCCAATCGCAGACGGCATCTGCGCAACCAGGATCTACAGCGCTGGTCTGAGCAGCAGCGGCAAGCAATCATCCACAGAAAATATCAACTAGAACAGGAGCAAAAAAAATGACAACCAATACAGATCTAATTTTACAACGTACAACACAGCGTCTACCCGTTGACGTGCTGTTGCCCGGTCAAGAGGCAGCACTCGGCAAGGCAATGCTGGAGTTTGAACGTGAGCAAGCAAAGCAAGTTAGACGCCAAGTGCTGCCAGCAGATCGGACATACGTCAGGCGTCAAGTAAACGATGACGCAATCAATTTGCTAAACGAAATGCGCAAGGCTGGCCCATGCACGGCAAAGTATTTGGCAGAGCGCTTATCAATCAGCACACACAAGTCAGCCAACCTGATCAAGTCACTGACTGTCGCCGGGTTGGCGGAGAAGGTGTGCATCACCAGACGCAGCACCGTGCAGGAGGATAACCTGCCGTATCTCACAGGGCATCGTGAGAGAAATGATTGCTGGGTGTACAAGGCGTATGAGCAATGAAAGCGCTGGAGGCATTAGAGCGCGCAATCAGCTTGGTGACAGGTCGGCGCGCGCAAGACTACGGGGATGCCGAGGCCAGCTTTCAACGCATCGCTGACGGCTGGAATATTATCGTGCGATCAGCCGATGGTGATCTGACCCCGGCGCATGTCGCATTGATGATGGATTGGATGAAGTCAGCAAGGCTGCTCCAGAGCATAAATCACGCCGATTCTTGGGTGGACAAGGCAGGGTACGCAGGATTAGGCGCGCAGTTAGCCCTGAGAGAGCCTGAGAGGCCTTCTACAGCGCCATCTAAGGCTAACGGTAAGGGTGTCATCCGGCCAGACGATATACGGCCTGAGAGCCGCGATTATTCACAAGGTTAAATTATGGTCAGAAAGAAGAAAAAGTCCAAGCCGCTGAACGCGCCGAAAAGCCGTGCTGATCACGGCACACCAGAGGCGCTGAAACAGGCTGACGGTGTGCAGTATGAAACCGTGGATGGTGGCAGGTTAGGCAGTGTCAAACGGGCGTACATCAGCAGGCAAACACCAATGGATCGATACAAGGCAAGGGGGCTGGTGACGCAAAGGCAATACGATGCAGCCCATGCGTTTTTTGTGCTTTACGATAAGACGCGGCAGGCTGGCAGGGTCACGTCAAATTACGACAGGATCATCGTCGATGGCGGTGGATCTGGCAGCGGGATCAATGAATATGCGTTTAGCGATTACATCAATCTGAGCCACAAGCTGGGCTATGATTATGTCAGTGTTGTCCGGGCAGTGGTGGTCGAATGTGAAAGCGCAAATAGCTGGGCAAAACGGTACAGATTGCCGCCAAGGATGGGCATCGAAAGACTGCGTGATGGCTTGGATAAACTGGCGCAGATCATGGGCATATCGTGAGGGCGGCGGTGTAATTGGATAAATTAACAGCGGAACGCAGGTAGACGTTTGTGTTAAGCCGCCCTCAACGCGGTCATAGCATAAGTGCAACGCAAACTAAATATGCTGCATACAAATAAAATCTATTTACCATGTAACACCTGATGTGCAATGGGATGCTACAATAGCATTCCCTGTGTTGGTTCACTGGCGTCCTTTCGAGGGCGCTTTTTTTTGTTGGAGGGTCGCATGATTAAAAAATCAAAGACCGTCAACAAACGTGTCATGCAGAAGATTGTAGACAAGCTGGCTGAAGGCATAACGCTGACTGAGATTTGTCAAGCTGATGACATGCCAAGCTATCGATCAATTACACGCGCTGTGCAATTGGATGAGGATCTGTGGGAACTGTATCGCAAGGGCCGAGTGCAACAGGCTGAGTTTTACACCGACAGGATCAACCAGTTGGCTATGTCTCCGCTGCCTGACGTGGATGATCAGCGCAAGCTACATGCTGAGGTCAACAGAAGAAAGCTAGAGATTGAAACGCTGAAATGGACAACATCGCGGAACCAGCCTCATGGCGTGAGGGACAAGAAAGAAGATGCACCACAACAGCAAGCCATCACAATATCATGGGCTGGTGGTGACGTTGACGTGAGTGCAGATGGTGCCTAAAAGTCCTGTATATCAGTCATCCAGCGTGACCGAACTACGCGCGCAAAGATCGGCATCAATTGCCCCCCCCATCATTGTCATAATGATAACTCGCAGCGCTCGAAACAGCTAAGTTGTTGTAAACAAACGATAACACTGTTAACATAATATCGATTATGCGAACAACAACACCTTATGGTTGTTTTTGGAAATCCCAAACCCCACCCCCGCAAGAAATTTCCGCCCCTGTCTATAGCGTAGAACCCGACCCAAAATCTCACACATCCACTGCCAGCGGAGGCCAACCCCTGTGGACATCGTAATCCCATATGCGCCGCGTCCTCTGCAGGCCAGCTTGCATGACGAGATGCAGGCGAAGCGCTGGGGCGTTGTGGTTTGCCACCGTCGATTCGGAAAAACCGTGTGGGCCATCAATCACATCCTGCGTGATTGCATTATGTCCACCAAGTCCAACCCCCGCTATGCATATATGGCCCCGACCTACCGTCAGGCTAAGAATGTAGCTTGGGATTACCTCAAGCAGTTTGCTGGCAAGATCCCAGGCGTCCGCTTCCACGAGACTGAACTCAGATGCGATCTACCCACTGGCGGCAGGATCAGCCTGCTGGGCGCCGAGAACCCCGACAGTTTACGCGGCATATACCTTGACGGCTGCGTGATGGACGAAGTTGCGCAGATGCCTGAGAATGTCTTTCCTGAAGTCATCAGGCCAGCCCTGTCTGACCGCAAAGGCTGGGCCACCTTTGTTGGCACCCCGGCTGGCCACAACGCGTTCTTTGATTTGTTTGAGCAAGCCACCGCTGACGATGATTGGCTGTGCGTAGTTAACAAGGCGTCAGAGACAGGCTTGCTGGATCAAGACGAGTTAGACGCTGCCCAGCGCATGATGTCTGCTGATCAGTACGCGCAAGAATTTGAATGCTCTTGGAATGCCAATGTTCCCGGCGCAATCTACGGCAAGGAACTTGAGACAGCGCAAACCGAGGGCCGCATCTGCAACGTCCCGGCTGACCCGGCACACAAAGTTGACACCTTCTGGGATCTTGGCGTTGGTGATAGCACGTCAATTTGGTTCACCCAAACTGTTGGCAGGGCAATCCATGTGATTGATTTCTACGAGGCGCGCAACGAAGGCTTGCCGCACTACTGCAAGATGTTGACTGATCGGCGGTATGTTTATGGCGATCACCACGCCCCGCACGACATTGAAGTCAGAGAACTTGGCTCAGGCAAATCACGGCGTGAGATCGCGTGGGATCTTGGCTTGAATTTCCGCGTAGTGCCTAAGCTACCTTTAGAGGACGGCATTCACGCCGCACAGATGCTTATACCCCGGTGTTACTTTGATCGAGAGCGCACCAAAGACGGGCTTGAGGCATTGAGACAATACCACCGGGCTTACAACGAGCGCACCAGATCGTTCAGAGCATCCCCTGTGCATGATTGGTCATCTCATGCCAGCGATAGTTTTAGATACCTTGCAGTAGGAATGCGGCAACCCCGCGATCATCAGCGTGTTCCGCAGCGTCAGGCTGTCATGGAATACAACCCGTTCGCGGCGTAGTTAGGAGATAGATATGGGTACAATGGCATCAGCAGCGGCGAATGATTTTGCGATTGGCGTTGGCTTGAAGGATGATCCCGGCCCAACACCGCGTGATGATATGGCAGGCAGAAAGTCATCTTACCAGCGCCGTACTGCGGCCACCGTGGAACGTGAGAGAAAACGCAACAACCCTTCTGCTTTATACAAAGAAGATGACCGCCCCCGCCAACCCGCACCAGTCCGTGCAGCCCCTGCTGTCAACTACAACATAGCCCCGGTTGGCGCTGCCCCATCTGTGCCTGACCCGAACGCCATTGGCGCAACTGAGCAAGCCTTATTAGACCAACAGAAAGCAGGCCGCTCATCCACGATTGCCACGAGCAGCCGGGGCTTGCTGTCTGACGAGGATGACACACGCAAGAAGCGCAGCCTCATGGGTGGATTAATATCATGATGATGAACAAGAAAAACATCGCTGGCGAAATGGGTGCCAAGGCATCCCAGCCTGCCAAGCGCCGCCAGACTGTTGATCCATTGGAGCGCGCAAGCCAGAAGATGGAAGGCAGAATGAAGGGCGGTGATCCCAAGAAGGCCAAGCGCAAATCAATGATGAATAGCTACGGGCTGTCCTGATGCAGATTTCCCCGATGATTGCGCAGCTTGATCGGCGCTTTAAGCAGTTGCAGTCTCAGCGCAGCAATTGGGAAAGCCACTGGCAGGAACTGGCAGATTACATGCTGCCGCGCAAAGCCGAGATAACCCGGAAGCGCACGCAAGGCGATAAGCGCACCGAACGGATCTTTGACGGCACCGCAATCCACGCTGTCGAACTGCTGGCGTCTAGCTTGCATGGTATGCTCACGTCACCATCCACCCCATGGTTTTCCATGCGTTACCGCAATCCAGCGCTGCAAGGTGATGATGAAGCCAACGAATGGCTAGAGTTGGCCATCGATCAGATGTATCAGGCGTTTAACCGCAGCAACTTTCAGCAAGAAATTCACGAGTTGTATTATGATCTGGTAACCTTTGGCACTGCTGCCATATACGTCACTGGCGATAAGGAAGGCTTACAGTTCAGCAGCCGCCACATTGCTGAGATCTACATCTCACAGAACGCCAAAGACCAGGTTGATACGGTTTACCGCAAGTTCAAGCTGACGGCCCGTGCAATGGAGCAACAATTCGGCGCAGATGCTTTACCTGCTCAGTGCATTAAGGATCTGAAAGA
>Ga0209535_1003290_pt1 | contig 10322 bp, 8 predicted proteins | sample LinPmetageLP28_FD_184041 | JGI IMG/M metagenome (GOLD analysis project Ga0209535, IMG submission 184041) | Marine viral communities from the Pacific Ocean - LP-28 (SPAdes) (version 2) | ecosystem: Environmental > Aquatic > Marine > Oceanic | place: Pacific Ocean | collected 2009-08-22
CTCAGCCTATAACTCAGATTACTGGCTCTGATTCTGGACCCGGCAGTGCTGTTGGTGCTGGCGGTAACTTTGGGACTGGGACTTACACGGCTGCTCCTGTTGATTCTAGTGAGGTTAATCCGATTAATTACAGCCAGTTTACGGGTGATGCTGGTAATTTCAGCAACACTGGCGAGAATTTTGCTCTTTACGGTCCGAAGCTTAATATTCCCCAGAGTGTTTCTCAATATATGACTGATCCTATTACGGGTGGTTTAACGACGAGTTACGGTCCTGAGATGGCTGCTACGAGTTCTATTGGGGCGATTAAATTGCCTGCGCGTCCTGTTAGCATTGATATTTTTGATTTCTTGAGTACGCCTACTTACGGGACTATGTATTCTGGCATTAACAGCGGTGTGTCTGGCATGCGTATGGGGGGAGAGGCATCTAGCCCTTTTTCAGATAGTTCGGTTCCCCGTCAGACGATGATTGGTGATCAGCCACATATGTTGGCTTATATTAATCCTGAAGAAGAGACTTTATTGCGTGGTTTGGGCGGTTCTGGTCAGCCGGGTCCGGGCGGTGTTCCTGCTTATGCCCGTAAGGATGGTCCGGGTTCCGAAAATTTTGGCACTTCTGCTAGTAACTATGGTTATGGTTCCGCCGATGACCAGAGAGAAGAAAGATCTGAATCTAATGATGCTGCGCCTTCCATTGAAACTATGAACATTATGGGTGGCTCAGAAGATGATTACTTTGATGTTTACGAGGAGTTAAAGGAAATTGATCCTTCTTATGACCCAACTGACCCTTATGGTAGTGGCCGTGATGGTGATGATCCCGTCATTAATCCTGTTGCTAATAAAATTATTATCAATCCCGATCCGTACATTCCTCCAGATTCAGATGATCAGGACATTGGGCCTAACAACGCTGACGAGGCGGTAGACAGGGCTGTTGCTGCCAACAAAGCAGGCCCTGTAGATATAGCTAATTCTGATCTTGCGACTTTAGCTCATAGGATAGCTCGTGGTCGTGATGTTATGCCAGCGCGTCTTTATAACATTGACGCTATTTCCAGTGACTTTGCTGTTCCTCCGCCAAAGGACACGACTTATTCTGATCCTGACGAGATTTTTGATCTAAACAATCCGATTAGTTTAAACGCGGCTCAAGTTGTTGGTCCTGATTTTGTTAGAAACGCTGATGGTACTATATCTCCGCGCCCTGCTGATACGGCTGCTGAAATTCAGGCTGGCACAGAGGCTGCTAGATTTGGATACGCTGCCCCTGACGTTATGAGTTCTAGTCCCACTCTTGATAAGGCGAAAAAATTCGGCTATCTTCCAGATAACATTAGCAGCATGACTGATTTGCCTGTAGCTGGCACTGCTTCTCCGCCAATTGGCGCTGGTGGTGCCAACCGAGCAAACATAACTGCGGGTTCAAGAGCTTCATATCCAGAAATTGACTCCAACACGCCCATTGCGCCGAATATGGCATTACCGGGCGGCTCTGCTATTCCCAGCAACATTCAGCTTGAGATGGCACGGCCCACTAGCGGTGGTATTACGGCTGGCAGCATAGCTGATTTGCTAGAGCAGAATACTGGAATGGCAAATTATCTTGCTGAACTTGATGCAAGTTCCTCTCCGGGCATAGCGGCTACTGGTTTAACGTATGGCGCTGGCCCTGCTGCACCTCAAAACACTAAATATTTGTCGCCTTTTGACATTTCTGAATTAGAAAATGCTGAAAGAGATTATTATGAGAGAGGCGCGGGTAGTTCTGACTATGACCCTATGGCAGCGCAAGCTACGGCTGAAGCCCTTAAACGCGCTGAACTTGATGTATCTGCTTTAGATAGTATTGCTGAAGCAAGAATGCCTACGGACGATATGCAGATAGTAGATGACATGCGTTCAGTTCCTCGCAGCAGCCCTGAGTTTGCAACGCCCGTGGGTGACTTGGCTCAATTTGAACCTAAAGTTATAGCCGCCCCAGTCCAGACTGCTCCTGCTGTTAGCCCTGAAGTGGTTGCGCAATCTGTTGAGAAATTAAATCCCGGCGCTTCTAGTGATGAAATATCTAGGATTAAATCTCAGCTTGACGAGTCTGTTCCTGTTCAGGGCTTTAACAAGTTCATGGCTAATGTTGGTAAAAGTGTTTTTCTTGGCCTTGGTGCGGATTTTGTTCAGGGTTTAGTTAATAAAACTGAAGCTCAAAGAACAAACATTGTAGCCCAGCACATGAGCGCCATTAATGACGGCGCAATCCCTAGGTATGATGACGAGGGCAAATACATTGGTTATGATACGTCTACTATGGGAACGTTTGCTGACAAGGTTTTAGCTGGCGATGCAAAAGATTTTTTACCTCCAACACTTCAAAATTTAAATTATACGGTAACTCAAAATGATCTTGATAGCTTGGCCGCCACAAATGAACTCTACAAAGACAGCAATATTGGTACGTTGAAGGGTAAAGATCTTGATGGTGATGGTCTGCCCGACACTCGTACCAATCTTGTTTCTCCGGTTTATGGTGATGGATTAAATCTGGGTGATCAGATTAATATGAGCGGCATAAATAGTCCTTCGGCTAATGAATATGCTAGTGGCTTTACGGACGCTGAAGGCAATCCTGTTACGGACAATTCACGTTTTCAGCAGATTTATAACGTTCAATCTGAGGCTGCGGAAATTGATCCATTAGGTCAAAGTACGGAAAATGGGTTTATCACGTCTGATGGGCGAGAGTTTGTTGTTACTTATGACGGCAAGCTGCTTGAGGTTAACGACGGTGTTGTTGGAACGGGTGCTGGAATATTTAACAGAGGTTTAGGCACTGGGACTACTATCTCAAATGTTTATGGCACTGGTAATGAAGAAAGCGAAGGCGATGGCGATAAAAATGCTGTTAGTGACGTTGATACTGGATATACAATAGATGAAAGCGGAAACCGCATTTGTAATCAAGAGGGATACGTTTACGATGCAATTTCTGATGCTTGTATTCCAGCATCAGAAGTGGCGGATAATGGCAATGCTTCTTTGAATATTGGTTCTGGCGGCTCTGGCAATGTCCGCAGCTTTGATGATGTTTTAAGAAGTATTCAAACAAGGCCAGCTAAGATCGCGCCTATTTCTGCTAATATTAAGTCTATGGATCAGGGCGGCATGGCAGGTTTAAATCGTGCTGCTGACAACTTCCTGAGAGCTTTAGGTGGTTAATGGATGATTTTAAGGACTTTGCAAGTTATCTTACTGACGATGAGATTTCCAAAGTAGCTCCAATGATTGAGCGCATTAAGGCGCTTGATTCTCGTAAGATAAAACAAGAAAGTTTTATGAGTTTTGTTAAGTATGTTTGGCCTCAATTTATTGAGGGCAGTCATCACAAGATTTATGCCCAAAAGTTGCAAGATGTTGCTGACGGAAAGTGTAAGCGTTTAATAATTAACATGCCCCCTCGACATACGAAATCCGAGTTTGCTAGTTATTTATTTCCAACTTGGCTTATGGGCCGCAGGCCAGACCTTAAAATTATTCAGGCGACTCACACTGCTGAGTTGGCGGTTGGTTTTGGTAGGAAGATTAAGAATTTAATTGAGAGCGAGGATTTTAAAGATGTTTTCCCGAATGTCAGCTTGGCTAGTGACGCTAAAGCGAGTGGTAGGTGGAGCACTAACGGCGGTGGCGAGTATTATGCTGTCGGCGTGGGCGGCGCTTTGGCTGGTCGTGGTGCGGACTTGGCGATCATTGATGACCCTGTTTCGGAGCAAGATGCGTTAAGCACCACTGCTTTAGATCATATCTACGATTGGTATACATCTGGCCCCAGACAGCGTTTACAGCCCGGCGGGGCTGTTATTATTGTTATGACACGTTGGTCTATTCGTGATTTAACTGCGAAGGTTTTAAGCAAGCAGAGTGGCAAAAGCTCTGATCAATGGGAAGTTGTTGAGTTTCCAGCCATTATGCCTTCTGGCAATCCTTTATGGCCTGAATACTGGCCTCTTGAAGAGTTAAAGGGCGTTAAGGCGTCTATTCCTGTTGGCAAGTGGAATGCTCAGTACATGCAGAACCCTACTGCTGAAGAGGGTGCGATTATCAAGCGTGATTGGTGGAATACTTGGGACAAGGATATTCCACCATCTTGCAGTTATATCATTCAGTCTTATGACACTGCATTTAGTAAGAGTGACCGTGCAGATTACAGCGCGATTACAACTTGGGGCATTTTTCATCACGATGAAACTGGCGAGGACCACATTGTTTTGCTTGACGCGACTAGGGGGCGTTGGGAGTTTCCTGAATTAAAAGACGCTGCGAATGATTTATATAAAGAGTATGATCCTGACATGGTTTTAATTGAGCAGAAGGGTTCTGGCATGCCATTAACTCAGGAATTGCGTAGGCTGGGTATTCCTGTAACGCCATTTACTCCGGGCCGTGGCGCTGATAAATTTACTCGCATGCATGCCTGCGCTCCTGTGTTTGAAAGTGGTATGGTTTGGGCGCCAGATACGCAGTTTGCAGATGAAGTCATAGAAGAATGCGCTGCATTTCCCAATGGTGAACATGATGACTTGGCGGATTCGATGACACAGGCTATACTGCGTTTTAGGCAGGGGGGTTTTATTACCACCTCAAGTGACTATGATGATGAAGACGATTACAGATACAGCAAACGCAGAGAATATTACTAGGAGAAATACAATGGGTTCAAAACCTGATTTTTTAGATTTAGACGGTGACGGCAATACATCTGAGCCAATGAAAAAAGCTGCAAAAAAGAAACCTATGAAAAAAAAGCCTGTAAAAATGGCAAAAGGCGGCGCTGTTTCTACTGAAACGGACGGTGTATTGCAGGAACATTATAGTCAGCCTGTAACAGCGCCTATGAAGGATGAAAACTCAGGTTTATCCCGTGGTGGGGGGGCTGCATTACGCGGAACAAAGTTTGTTGGCGTAAGATAATGTCTAAGGGGTATTATGTTAACTGTCCTATTGTGTCAGTAACTAAAGAGGTTGAGGCAGATTAAGTTGGCAGTCCGTTTTCCTCCCAGCGGCTTACGTCAACGGTTCCCGATTTCTGTCCTTTTATTGGTAGAGCTTTTCTGCCTCAACGCTAAGATAGGAATATAATATGGCTTTTGTAGATCGTGATTCTGGTCCGGGCGGTATGCCTGATATGCCAATTTTGCCTGAAGAAAACGTTTTGGCTGAAGTTCCTGCATTACCTCAACAGCCCGGTGTTTTTGAATTTGATGACGGTAGTGCGATTGTGGGCGAATACGAAGAGTTTTCTGAGCCTATAAACATTGATTTTAACAGCAACTTGGCTGATTACATAGATATTGTTGATTTATCGCAGATAGCTTCTGATTTAACTGGTGATATTGAAGGCGATTTTTCTGCTCGTAAGGATTGGGAAGACACATACAAGCGTGGACTAGAGTATCTTGGCATGCAGTACGAAGATCGTACTGAGCCTTTTGAGGGTTCTTCTGGGGTTGTTCATCCATTACTTGCGGAGAGTGTTACGCAGTTTCAAGCTCAAGCGTATCGTGAGATGTTGCCTGCTAGTGGGCCTGTTCGTACTGAAGTTGTTGGGGCGAATAACGAGCAGCTTATTAAGCAAGCAGAGCGCGTTAAAGACTATATGAATTACATGGTGACATATGAGATGGAAGAATATGATCCTGAGATGGATCAGATGCTTTTCTATTTACCTGTTATTGGCTCTACCTTTAAAAAGGTTTACTTTGATCCTTTAAAGGGCCGCGCTGTTAGTCAGTTTGTTCATGCTGAAGACTTGGTTGTTCCTTATGGTGCAACAGATTTGGCGTCTGCACCGCGTATTACGCATGTTATAAAAATGGATTCTAATGAAGTTCGCAAGCTTCAACTCGCTGGATTTTATAGCGATATTGACCTGCCTAATAGTTATAATTCAGAAGATATGTCTGAAGTTCAACAAACTATTGATGAGATTCAAGGCGTTCACCCTAGCAATTCATCTACCGAGTTGTCTCTTCACGAGGTTCACACAGATTTGGATATATCTGGGTTTAAGGATATTGGGCCTGATGGCGAGGAAAGTGGCCTAAAGCTTCCTTATATTGTCACTATACTGGCTGACACTGGGGAGGTTTTGTCAATTCGCCGTAATTACGACGAAATGGACATGATGAGGCGCAAAAAGCCTTATTTTGTTCATTACAAGTTTCTTCCCGGTCTTGGTTTTTACGGCTTGGGTTTAACTCATATGATTGGTGGATTAGCACAAGCTTCTACATCTATTTTGCGTCAACTTATTGATGCAGGTACATTATCTAATTTACCTGCTGGATTTAAGGCTCGTGGAGCGCGTATTCGTGATGAAGAAAGCCCAATTCAACCGGGTGAGTTCCGAGACATTGACGTTGCTGGGACCGACATAAGGACATCTTTGATGCCTTTACCGTTTAAAGAGCCGTCTGGTACTCTTTACAACCTTTTAGGCACTCTTGTGGACGCAGGGCGGCGCTTTGCTGCTATGGCGGATATGAAGATAGGCGAAATGGGCGGCGAAACTCCTGTTGGCACTACAATGGCTATTATGGAGCGCGGCACAAAGGTTATGTCTGCTATTCATAAGAGGATGCACTACTCTCAGAAACTTGAGTTTAAAATTCTTGCAAAAGTTTTTTCTGAAACAATACAATCCTATCCTTACATGCCTTCTACTGAGTTTGGCCCAGAAGTTTTTGCGACTGACTTTGATGGCAGAGTTGATGTTCTTCCGGTTAGCGACCCCAACATCTTTTCTATGGCCCAGCGCATTGCTCTTGCTCAAACGCAATTGCAATTGGTTCAGTCAAACCCACAAATACATGGCGGACCACAGGGATTGTACCAAGCGTACAGAAATATGTACGAAGCTCTTGGCGTTAATAACATTGACGGCATATTGCCACCACCTCCGCAGCCACAGCCAACCAACGCGGCTAAAGAAAACCAAATGGCTATGAATGGCGTTCCTCCACAGGCTTTCCCCGATCAAGATCACAAAGCTCATATGGAAACTCATTTGTCTATGATGTCCACACCTACTGTGCAGATGAACCCACAGGTTATGAACATTTTGCAAGGTCACATTCAGGAACACATTGGGTTGCTTGCCGAGCAGCAGGCGTCTCAAATGGTTATGGAGCAAGCTGGGCCTGAAGTTCAACAAAATCCAGAAGCCATGCAGATGTTGAAGCCAGCTATAGATCGTCAAGCGTCTATGATTATTGCTGAACTTACTGAGCAATATGTGCAGACAGTTGAGCCTGTTCCTGAAGGCACAGATCCGCTTGTGGATATTCGAAATCAAGAGCTTCAGCTAAAGGCTGCTGATTTGCAGCGCAAGTCTGAAGAGTTTTCCGCCAAACAACAACTAGATCGTGAGCAAGATGCAGCGGACGTGATGTTGGCTCAAGAGCGTCTAAACTTGCAGCAAAAAGCGTTGTCAGACAAAACTCGTGTTGCTGAAGACCGTGTTCAAACTCAACGTGACATTGCAGCACTTAATAACCAGACAAAACAAAGGGGAATGAATAATGTCCAGTAGTGTTCGTGAAAAGATGGCTAGGGTCAACAAAGAAAAAAATAAAGCTATGCGCGCCGCAGAAACAATAGCGGAACAAGTGAGGGCTAGAAATGACAAAGGCCACTTTATCCCCGATGACCCCAGCACACCAGAAAACGAAGCTTGGGTTGAAAAGCCAAAAGCCAAGAAAAAACCTATTGCAAAGAAAAAAACAGCCAAAAAAAATTCTAAGTAAGTTTAGTTCAATATCAAGACCCCAGAAATTTATGGGTGTTTTTTAAAATATTGGGATATGTACTTGTGTTTCCCGTTAGATCTTATAAAGTTCCAGTGGGAGAAATAAATGGACTCACTGCACTTAGCTGATTATCTGTTTAAAAAATTGCGTCAAAAGCGCGAAGACTTAGAGGTGACTTTAAGTACCGGAAATGTGCAAGACTTTTCCGAATACAGATACATAGTTGGACAAATAAAAGGTCTTACCTTTATGGAGGATGAGATCAGAACCTTAATGAAAAACATAGAGTATTCAGATGAATAAAAAACTTTACGTTCCTGATCGCATTGCTAAAAAAGCAAACAATCCCAAGGGGATGAGAGATATTCCAAAGCCTTTGGAAACTGCTTTTGGTAAGCCAAAAGAGCAAAACAAAAATGAAGATGATCCGTCAATGATTGGCAAATCTGTTATTGATCGCCTTCCACAGCCTACTGGGTACAGAATGTTAATTATTCCATTCTATCCAAGCGAAAAAACTAAAGGTGGGCTTTTTGTACCTGACTCGGTTCGAGATAAAGAGGCATTTGCAACTGTAGCCGCGTATGTTATTAAGCTTGGCCCCGACGCATACCAAGATTACCAGAAGTTCCCAACGGGAAACTGGTGCGATGAGAAAGATTGGGTTCTTATAGGGCGATATGCTGGAAATAGATTTAAAGTAGAGGGACTTGAGGTTCGTATCATAAATGACGATAATATTATCGCAACGATACTTGACCCCAAAGATATTTCGTATGTATAGTCCAGTTAAGAGGAATAAATCTTATGCAGTCTGAAGACCAAGATAAAATGCAAGAGCAAGATCAAGAACAAGATCAGGAAGTAATTTCTGTTGAAATAGAAGATGCGGAAGTTACTGAAGCTAGTTCTGGCTCTGATGAAACCCGAACAAATGTTCAGGATGATGAAGAATTAGATAATTACAGCAAAAAAGTTAATAAAAGAATTGAAAAGTTAACCGCTGCTAGACGCCAAGCAGAGGAAGAGGCTGCGGCAGCAGTTGAGTACATTAAAAAAGTTCAGGCTCAAAACGACCAATATAAGCAGCGTTTATTGAATTTAGATAAAGGCTACATGAGTGAATACGAAGGACGTGTAACTACTCAAGAGGCTCAAGCAAAACGTGCATTGACTGAAGCGTATGAAGCGGGAGAGTACGAAAAGGTCGCGGAAGCTCAATCTGCAATTTCTCAAATTGCCATTGAGAAAGAACGTCTGCGCGTGCAAAAACAACGCTCTGCGCAACAACACGAGCAGCAACAACACGAGCAACAGCAGTATCAGCAGCATGCTCAACAGCAGCAAGCTCAACAGGTGCAAGCGCCAAGCAGAGATCCAAAGTTAGAGTCTTGGATGGACAAAAACACTTGGTTTGGACCTAATGGCGACAAAGTTATGACAGGTGCTGCTAGAGCTATTCACAATACTTTAGTCGCAGAAGAGGGCTATGACCCTAGAAGTGACGATTATTACGCAGAAATTGACAGACGTATGCGTCAAGAAATGCCAAACAAGTTTCAGGCTAACAGAAAAAACGTCCAATCTGTTACACCTGCGGGTAGCGGAAATCGCACCCCTAAATCTGGACGGAAAAAACCAGTAGAACTTAATAAGGGTCAAGTCGCTTTAGCACAGAGGTTAAACATACCTCTGGAAAAATATGCCGCTGAAGTCGCTAAACTTGAAAATCGGAGAGCTTAACATGGCTGATAGATCGTCACGCGAAACAACAACGCGGGAGCGCGAAGAGCGCAAAATATGGCGTCCCGGTTCAGCTTTAGAAGCACCGGAAGCCCCTTTGGGCTATCAACATCGTTGGATTCGTGAATCCGTGATGCAATTTGATGATAAAACTAACGTCCATAAGCGGCGGCAAGAGGGATATGAATTGGTTCGTTCCGAAGAATACCCTGATTATATAGGTCCAGTTGTTGATGAAGGTCGCAACGCAGGCATTATCGGTGTCGGCGGTCTTGTTCTTGCGCGTATTCCCAATGAAGTTAAGGATCAAAGACAGAAGCATTATCAAGGTGTGACCACTAACCAAATGGAAGCCGTTGATCGTGACTGGATGAGAGAAAATAACCCTGCGATGCCTAAGTCGGCTCCGCAACGTAAATCATCTGTGAGCTTTGGCTCACGTAACAAAACTGAAGGATAGGTAAAATGGCGAATCAAGACGCCCCCTTTGGCCTTCGCCCAGTAAAAAGTAGCACAAGTTCTCAACGTCAGAACCGCTACCGCATTGCTTCTGGATACAACACCAACATTTTCCAAGGCGACCTAGTAACGGTTGCCACTGCTGGAACAGTTGTTCGTGTTGCAGCAGGAGACAATGCTTTATGCTTGGGTGTATTTAATGGTTGTGAATATGTAGATCCTAACGGAAATGTCATATTTTCTAATTATTGGCCTGCTAATGCAACTGGCACTGACATTTTTTGTCATGTCATTGATGATCCAAGTGCATTCTTCGAAA
>Ga0209535_1003291_pt1 | contig 10318 bp, 13 predicted proteins | sample LinPmetageLP28_FD_184041 | JGI IMG/M metagenome (GOLD analysis project Ga0209535, IMG submission 184041) | Marine viral communities from the Pacific Ocean - LP-28 (SPAdes) (version 2) | ecosystem: Environmental > Aquatic > Marine > Oceanic | place: Pacific Ocean | collected 2009-08-22
ATAATAAACAAGTATTAACACAGGAGCTCGCCATGTCTATGCATTTAGTTGGTCCATATATGACTACTACACAGTATTCACGTAAGAAAAAAACTAAGAATAAAAGTGCCAAGCAGATCGCAACTGATGTTGCACATGAAAAATGGTTACGTGCTAGAGGTATTGCACCTGATCAGCTCAAGGCAAAGTTGCCAACTAATGCTAAAGGTGAACGCAAAGGCATTTATTCAGTTCCGGATTACAAGCAACATCAAGGTACAATTGGTTGCAGTAACAACATAGTTGGTTCAACTGCTAAACGTCATGAGAACACCTACACAGGCAATGAACTAGCAGGCATAGGCATGTTGCACAAAAGCAACATGGTACCTGTACGTAAGGACTCGAACGATGCAAAAGAAATTGCACGTATGAGGAGAGGTTAGTGATAAACAAACCAGACAGTGGCGACCTAGCACTATTTGCATGCCTTCGCTATGAAGAGGCAGTGCTGAACAACGTCACAGACTTTGAACAACGTTGGGATATAACAGATGAAGAACGTCTGATTATTGTTAAATGGATGAACAAACGTATGGAAGATATAAAAGGCAGATTATGAAATCAGTTTGGAGTGTTACTATTTGTGGTAAGAATGATTGTGTGCCACTTACCGACGAAGAAGCAAATATGATTGCATTGAAATACGGAAAGCATGTTGCGATGTATGATATGACCAAACGACATGGTGTTAAGCCTGAATATTTGCACAAGCAACTGCGTCATGAACAACGAGAATGGCGTGGCGTAAGTTTTAGTAAAGGAATAAAGATGGGTAGTTTTGGTGGAGCAGCACCGGTAAACTGGACCTATGACGACTTAATCAACGTTAACTTGGAGGCTTTAAATGGTTAAATATACAGAACTAGAAAATCAAGCATTTGTTAAAAGTGCATTGGTGGATGGTGTAATAGAAATTGAATTTCTAAAAGCAGACGGTTCAAAACGTACGATGAAAGCAACCTTGCAAGAAAGTGTGGTTCCTCATGTGGAGACTGACACTGAACGCAAGATCAATCCTGATACACAGGTTGTATGGGACACTGATGTTAACGGTTGGAGAAGTTTTCGTTGGGATCGGTTACAAGGAATTAAGGAGACCAGTTGAAAGAAGAACTAGTAGAGTTTGAAGGCACAGTTACTGAACTACTAAGAGGAGGCATGTTTAGAGTAGAAATCAACGAATCTAAACATGAAGTGATTGCACAGATAAATGGCAAGATGAGAATGTACAAAATTAAAGTACTAATAGGAGATGCAGTGAAGTTAGAAGTTTCTCCATATGATCTTACCAAAGGCAGAATCACAAAACGACTATAAAGGTTTTAGAATGTTATCAAGACTAGATTTACAAGGCGTTGCAGAAATTTTACCAGATGATCCAGTGCGTCCACATATTAGTGCTGAGTGGCGTATTATGTGCGGTAGAGAAGTATATGCACTTTACGAAGATCAGTATGCACAGTATGCACCTCCACTAGAAGAAGGCAAACGTGCAGTAATCTGTGTTGGATACACTAACATAGTTCCTATTACAGAATCACAACTAGATTGGATGAGCTCAGACTCATGGAGTGCAGAAGACACTACTCCAGACACAGCAGTGTTTTATACTGTGTGGAGTTATTCAAAAGGTGCTGGCAGAGAGATCATACTAGAAGCCGCAAAGCATATTAAAGAAACAAAAGGTGTCACACGTTTCGTTACACTTAGCCCACTAACACAGATGGCAGAACGTTTTCACCTACGTAACGGTGCTGTATTGCTTAACAAAGGCGAAGAATGTCAAAATTTTGAGTATGAGGATGTCTGATAATTTCTATTGTCCGCTACCTTTTAAACATGCTTATATTGATAGTAACGGTGTTGCTGCCTGTTGTCAAACTCCGCGTTATAACGTTTCTCTTGATGAATGGGTATCTCACCCAAAACTTTTAGAACTACAACAAGAAATGCTAGACAACAAAATTGCAGACGTATGTCAAAGTTGTGTTGCACAAGAAGAAATACAAGGACACAGTCTAAGAACAAGTAGTTTAAAAGACTATAACCACAAACGTTTTACCAAAACTGATATAGACTTTATCGATTATCGATCATTTAATATTTGTAATTTTAAATGCCGTAGTTGTTCGCCAGAGTTCAGTCATGGAATTGGACAAGAAGTTAAAAACAATCCAGAGCTAGAACGGTTTTTTGGGTCTTCTCCAGATAGTAAAACTGTATCAATCGACGATACAAACGTGCTATGGGTCAAAGAAAATTTACACAAATTAAATAGAATTATGTTCACAGGCGGTGAACCAACTAGAATACCAGGAGTTAAAGTTCTACTTGAACAGATAAAACTAAAGCATCCTAACATGCAAGTGTTAATTACAACCAATGCAAGTTTCTCAGATAAATTTTGGTATGACCTTACTGAATCTTTACCAAATATGCATTGGACAGTAAGCATTGACTCAGTTGGAGAATCTGCTAGTATAGTGAGACACGGAAGCGATTGGGATCTAATAGAAAAAAATGTGAGTTGGTTAGCACAAAATGCACACAGTTTAGATATTAATAGTGTTGTTAGCAATCTTACAGTATTTCAATTAGGCCCACTATTAGAGTTTGGTAGGCGTATGCAAAAACTAAGTGTTACTCCGATAGGCAAGCACGGTGACCTAGGATGTCGGCACCAATTTTTTGTTTGCACAAGACCATATTATCTATCAGCTGATAACTTGTCAGAAGATCTTCTTGTACAAGCAGTAGTGTATTTAAAAAATTGCAAAAAACTTGACTTAGACGATGAACAATCACAGATGCTCAATGGATTAATTACACAAATTTCAAACGCAACCTATGATTCTAAACTATGGGAGAAGAGTCAGAGGTATAATCATATATTGGATCGCAGTAGGAATCAAGACCATAATGATTTATTTGAGGTACAAAAATGAAAATAGTAGGTTTTGGTGATAGTTTTGTATATGGGAGCGAACTGAAACAAGAAACTCATAGTTGGGTATCACAGTGTGCAGAAAAACTTGAGTGTGAATATGAAACAACTTCTGTACCAGGTTGTGGCAATGAAAACATATCAATGCAAATACTAACATATTTTGCAAACAATTCAAAAGAAAATACACTTGCAGTTATTAACTGGACTTGGGGAGCACGTTGGGATTTTTATGTTCCTGGAAAAGAAAAATGGACTACACTGGGTTTATCATGTGTGCCAAGTAAATTAGAACCGCTAGTAGGGCTCGACGAAGCAACAAAAATACTAGAGTTTTACAACAAATATCCAGGATATAGCACACTGTGGGATAAGTTTAGAACACTACAAACTATCTATTCAAGTCAACAGTTTCTCAAACTGCACGATATCCCAAATGTACAAACCTATATGGACTATGAAATGTGGGACACACAATGGCATGCTCCTGAATATATTCTCACACTACAAGAGCTTACCAAAGAACCATTGCAAACATTTGAAGGCAAAAACTTTTTAGACTGGAGTTACAGTCACGGCTTCGAAGTTACAGAAGAAGGGTTGCATCCACTAGAAGATGCACATGAAGCAGCCAGTGAATTATGGTTAAATACATATCGAGGAGTATTAGAAAATGATTAAAAAATTTATCACTAGCAGACTAGAAGAACGCACATCACTAGATGGTGCGATATTAATTGTATTAGGCGTGCTAATTCTTATTGCAGGACCTTTTGCTAAACTAGCGGCATATGCAGCGATTGCATATGGAGCATGGACAATATGGAAAAAAGAAAAATGATTAGAACACTATTATTGAGTATTGCCATTGCACTAGCACCTGTAACAGCTTTTGCATACCTTGAGTGCAATCCTAAAGCCAATGTTACAACAATTAACGGTGTGGGTTTACCAGGTAAAATGGCAACGTTGGTTGACAGCGAAATTATGATTGATACTATAATTGCCAGTGGCGAACGACTTACAGTTGAAAAAGCAGTACGTAAAGCAGGCACAAGAGTTGGCATACACGTTCACAAATACGGTGGATGGACCTGTGTACTTGAAGGCGCTATGACTGATTTTGCAGAAGGCATGCCGCCTATGTATTACCCTGCTGGAACATGTTACTACATGCCACCTAACACACCTATGTCAACCAGTAACATGGGTAGTGTTGATGCAGTTATTCAAGATACATTTATCACACCTGTTAACGAACCTAGCATTACAATTATTGAACCCAACTATCCAGGATGCAAATAATGCTAAAGGTAACTGACAAAGCAACAGATTATTTAAAGTCAGTGACACCAGAAGGCGACTATGTTACACTTGGCGTAAAAGGCGGAGGTTGTTCAGGATTCACATACGTTTGGGATCATAAATCAAAATGGCCAGATGTTAAATGGAGCGAACCGATCAATGACATACTGGTTGTAGATCCAGTTGCTGAAATGTTTGTACTAGGTTGTACAGTGGATTGGGTAAATGAACTAGGTGGTAACTATCTAAAAATTATCAATCCAAATGCCGTTGCTTCATGTGGTTGTGGTGAAAGCTTCGCAGTCTAAGCCATAAATACACACGTATTAAAGGATGTATAGATGGCACAACAAACGATTAACTTAGGAACATCAGCAAATGCAGGCGACGGAGACAATCTTCGCTCAGCAATGGACAAGACAAATGATAATTTTACAGAACTCTATGGAGCAAATTCAGTAAGCTCAAACATTGCACTAAGCGGAAACACAGTTTCAACTTATGTTACCAATCAAGATATTGTACTTGGTCCAAATGGTACCGGCACAATACGTACTGCATCAGATCTTATACCAGATGTAAACAACACAAGATACATTGGTAATGCAAACATACGTCCATTAGGAGCCTATATTGGAACAGCTGGTGTAATAAGCTCAGGACCAATTTCACTTCCTACGTTTGCAGATAATACTGCAAGAGATGCAACCATTACACAACCAGCTGCTGGTATGATGATCTTCAATAGCACAGGCACTAAGTTCCAAGGTTACACAGGCAGTGCTTGGGTTGACCTAAACTAGTAAAGGATAAGCAATGGGATTTATAAAAGACACAGACGGCATTGCCAGATCACTTAAATCAGATAAAGACATAACATACAGGTATGCTGACGCAGATGTGAACACATTTTTAGGTGGGGGTACTGCAGGTAGTGTTGTTACAACTGGAGGAATCACTGCCGGTATACAAACCATAAGTGGCCCTGGTGCAATCAACCTCACAACATTATACACAGAACTTACAACAACTGGTGCAGATGCATTTTCACTTGCAAATGGTGCCGCAGGACAGATAAAAATAATCACTCTGCTTGTTGACGGCGGTACTGCCACAATCACTCCAACTACATTTTCAAACGGCACATCAATCGAAATGGACTCTGCCAATGATTCAGTTACAATGATCTATGGTACCAACGGTTGGCAGGTAATTGCCGCACAAGCAATAACCATTAATGCATAAACTTTAGTTTACAATTGCCATAAATACTCATAACAGCATGTTAGAGGTTCAGTATGGCAAGACAAGAAATAAATGTAGGTGCAACCGCAAATGACGGCACAGGCGATGGCTTACGAACAGCGTACATCAAATGCAACGACAACTTCCAAGAGTTGTACAACACAACCATTACTCCAACAAGTTTACCAAACGGCACATCAAATGTAAGTGTAGCAGACAGTGCCAATGTTACAATCAGCATAGCAGGAAGTGCCAACGTAGTAAACTTTGCCGGTTCAGTAAGCGAATTTACAGGAAATATTACTGCAACAGGCGATATCAGTGTAGGTAATAGTCTTACTATTACACAAGATGTTACAATTGGTGATCAACTTATTATTAATGGATCATTTGGATCTAATGTACTTCCTGATACAAACTTAACTAGAACACTTGGTAATGCAACACTAAGATTTTTATCAATGAACACAGGCACTGTAGATGCTAGTGGAAACATAACCAGTGGTGCAAATATTGCAGGTGCTAACATAATTGCATCTCGAGATGTAGTTATTGCTGGAAATCATGTGACAACTGGTAATGTAACATCAACAGGAAACATAAGTGGCGGTAATATAATAACCACTGGTAGGGTAGTAGCAACTGGCAATTTGGTTACAAGTGCTCAAGTTGTTGCAACAGGAAATATCACAGGCTTAAACATTACAGCAACAGGCAGTGCAAACGTAACTGCTGGCGGCTTTTTTGTTGGTGATGGTGGATTTTTATCTAACGTTACTGCGGCTTCAAACGTTGCAGTTACACAAATTGCAAACGGAACATCAGTTGTTGGTATTTCAAGTTCAGGTGGTAACGTTGAATTAACATCAGGCGGTACACTATCATTTCAAACCAACGGAACAAATTTAGATATATTGATTCCAACTACAAGTGCAGCCAACGTAACAACAACTGCAAACGTTAGTGGTGGAAACCTACTAACAGGTGGAAGAGTTGTTGCAACAGGTAACATTGTATCAAGTGGTAACGTAAGTGGGACAAACTTCTTAGGGAACGGAAGTTTCTTAACAGGTATATCAACTAATAGTATAAGCAATGGTACGTCAAATGTAACAGTGGCAAGTGGTGCCGCAACAACAATTGGAGTTGCTGGTACAACAAGATTAACTATAGCCGCAACAGGAACCACTGTTGACGGTGTAATGACTGCAACAGGTAACATTACTGCTACAGGCAATGTAGAAGGCGGTAATTTAAAAACAGGTGGGGCAGTAATTGCAACAGGTGCAGTTACTGGAGCAACACTAGCAGGTGACGGTTCAGCACTTACTGCACTTAACGGAACAAATATTGCAACAGGCACAGTAGCCGCGGCAAGGGTAGCAACACTCAACCAGAATACTACAGGAAGTGCCGCAACATTAACCACTGCTAGAGCAATAGCACTTAGTGGTGACGTTGTAGGAACAGCAGACTTTGACGGTAGTGCTGGAATAAGCATAGCAACAACAATTCAAGCAAACAGTGTTGCACTCGGTACAGACACAACTGGCAACTATGTAGCCGCAGGCGCAGTGGCTGGTAACGGACTTACTGGTTCAGCAGGAGCAGAAGGTGCTACATTTACTGTAACATCAAATGCTACAAATTTATCAACTGCATCAACCATTGTTTTTAGAGATGCTAGTAGTAATTTTAATGCAAACGTTATTTCTGCTACAGCAACACTAGCTCAATATGCTGACGTGGCAGAAATGTATTTGTCTGATCATGACTACGAGCCAGGCACTGTAATAACCATTGGCGGAGTTTTAGAAATTACAGTTTGCGGATTAGGCGACTATCCAGCAGGAGTAATATCCACAGATCCAGCATATTTAATGAACAGTGAACTAACTGCAGGATTACCTGTTGCATTGGTAGGAAGAGTCCCAGTAAGAGTCTTTGGATCTGTAATGAAAGGACAAAAACTCTATTCAGACTTAATGGGCCGAGCAAGTAAAAATGCTGATGGTTCGTTGGTTGCGATATCATTGGAAGATAATGCAGACGAAGGTGAAAAGCTCGTCGAATGTATGCTGAAGGTTTAAATTATGACACAACCAGTATGGGTAACACCCGCAGGTGATCTAGGCACTATTGCTGAAAACTTATTTTTCCAAGTATCAGTTGTTGCCACAGATCCTGATAGCGGAACACCAACATACAGTTTAATTGCTGGAAGACTTCCAGAAGGTATACAAGTAACAAGCAATGGTACTGTCGAAGGAGTGCCTCTTGCATACACACTTGTAAAAGGAACACCAACTGAAGTAAGTGAAAACGTTACATCAACATTTGCTATTAGAGCAACCTCACCAGACGGACTAAGCATAAACGATAGAACATTTAGTTTAACAGTCACTGGACAAGACATTCCCGAGTTTACAACACCAGCAGGCAGTCTTGGAACATTTTATGATTGTGACGGAGTAAACATCACAATTGGATTTACAGATTCAGACCCAGGTGATACAGTTGTAATTGATGTTGACAACGGAGCATTACCGCCTGGCTTAACAATTGATGCAACCACTGGTGTTATCTCAGGGCACATAACACCAATAAGCAATTTACCAGATAGTGCAACTTCAGGCTTCGATGCAAGTGCATTTGATCTGTATCCTTATGATTTTGCCACACGTAGTATCAATAAAAACTATGAATTTACACTACGTATTACTGATGGTAAAGATCAAAATTTAAGAACTTTTACTATGTTTGTTGTGAGTAGAGACAGTTTAACTGCTGATACCACTGACTTTACTGCTGATAGTATGGTACTCACTGCTGACTTGTCGCCAAACAGAACACCATACATTACCAACTATCCACCAGCCACAACTAATCCAACAGTTGCCGCAGGTACAATTGGAACATTCAGACACAATAACTTTTTTGCTTATCAAATAATAGGATACGACTGTGACGGCGATGCTTTTGAATTTGAGATTGTATTAGGCGACAGTGCGGACTTGCCCCCAGGAATTGCATTTGATAGAACAACTGGTTGGCTTACTGGATTTTTTCCAGATCAAGGAGCCACAGAAACCACATACACTTTTGACATTACAATCTATAAGGCAGGTGACAATAGTGTTGTAAGTGAACCTTATCGTTATACTATATCATTAATTGGTGACATTGAAAATAGTGTTACATGGCTAAGTGGCACACTTATTCCTAATAGATCAATTGATGATCCAATATACAGTCTAGGCTCAATAAACAACGGTGATATTAGTACATTCGCTATCGAAGCAACAAACCCAAGTGGGAGCTTATTGTTGTTCAAACTTGGCACCTACTCATTAGGAAATCAACTTCCTCAAGGATTAAGTCTTCTTGAAAGTGGGCATATTGCCGGAAGAGTTAGTTTTAATACATTTGCCATTGACGGTGGAACAACTACGTTTGACAAAGATGTTACCACTAGATTAAACTCTGCTGAAACTACATTTGATAAAGCATTTGATTTTACAGTAGTCGCATACAGTTCAAACGGACTGGTTAATGTTAGTAGACGATTTCGCATAACAGTTGACAGAGCATATGAGTCACCTTATCAAGGACTTTATATTAAGGCAATGCCTGATCATAAAGACAGAAACTTTGTAAAGAGCTTATTACAAGATACAGATATAATTCAACCGTCTAGATTATACAGAGCTGACGATCCTTACTTTGGCGTTGCCACTGATGTGACTTATACACATGCATACAGTTTGGACACTGCTACGTTAGATGAGTATGTTAATGCTCTTTCAAAAAATCATTTTAGAAAGAAACTTATACTTGGTGAAATCAAAACTGCTCAAGCACTAAACACTGACGGCACTGTTGAGTATGAAGTTGTATATAGTAATGTAGTTGACACAGGTGTAAACAAACTAGGTGAATCACCACCACAACAACTGACACTTCCATATCCAGCAACTGTGTATGACCAAGAAGCAACAGATTATGTAGAATTTTTTAATGCCAATTTCAGTAACGGCAGTCTTGGCGCAGAAAATGTTACTGCACTTGATCAAAAAGATTTTGCTTGGTTAGATGAAATGACAAATCTAAACTTGTTGGCAAACGTAGGAAGTCAGATGGCAAGGGACTGGGTAGTAGATGGACAACCTGGAGATCCTGCAGAACGCTTTGATAGCAAAACTTCAAAGTACTACGCAAATCCAAAAATAAACGATGCATTTAACTGGACACCAACTAATCAATGTCCTGTAAACATGGGCATAGAAGAACAATTCCGATATGACAAGTTCAAGGCTGCATTAGAAGCCCTTACAAATGATGATCTTATATATTGTGATTATACAGTCACTATCGACAAAGATCCTAATGGGAACAAACTGGTTCCACCTAAGGTTGTGCGTAGCATTGCTCCTTTTGGATTTTTAATAGAAGTCGGCGACACTGCATATCTTGTAATGCGTGGAACACAAAATGAATACGATGGCAAGTTAGACGTCATGGCCGGACAGGTTATAAATCCAATTGCTGGATTTGGCAAAGGTAAAACACACAACGGTTTTACTATTGCATTTAAAGGACTTGGCCCTAAAGGCGAAGAACGTCCTGCAGATGTACCTGGTACAAGTCTTTTTGACGCACTTAAAAATACTACAAAAACAAAAATAAGAATTGGCGGACACAGTCTTGGAAGTGCAATCAGTACCTTGATCACCAACTATGCACAAACTTTTGACAAATTTGATGAGATAGAAGGTTATGTTA
>Ga0209535_1003292_pt1 | contig 10317 bp, 21 predicted proteins | sample LinPmetageLP28_FD_184041 | JGI IMG/M metagenome (GOLD analysis project Ga0209535, IMG submission 184041) | Marine viral communities from the Pacific Ocean - LP-28 (SPAdes) (version 2) | ecosystem: Environmental > Aquatic > Marine > Oceanic | place: Pacific Ocean | collected 2009-08-22
AAGGGGGCTTATGCCCCCTTGCTCCTTGCGACCTCTCGCATTAAATCACTAGCCTTATCTAGCCATATTCTTTTAAGCCATATGTCATCAGACCTTGTAGCTTGTGCCTTCATTTTATCAGCTCGTTCTTGTAGCTGTTCTTCAGTATAATAAATTCCATTATATAATTTAATCATCTTTATTCTCCAGGTAAAGGTGCAGCTCAAAAGCTGCACCAATTAGATTAATCTAATAGTATCATGTATGCTTTAGGATTAAATTTCATAAACCATTCAATCCCTCGCATCATCTCATCACTTTTATGTCCAACCTCACAACCTAGAATAGTATCATAAATTGATAATTCCAGGGCATTAAGTTTAACACTATCACCACCAAATCTATTCTGTACTGTTGCACCTTCTGAATAAATTTGAATAGCCCCCTTAAAAGGGGGCTTGTTTTTTTCTAGTTTAATACGCATCTGCATACCTCAACTTTTCTTCTTCAAGCTTTTCATATAACCACTCATCTGCTACAAATTCTGCTTGACTAGAATTTCTTACAGTAAAATCTGTAAAACAATCTACATTTTTACCATCATTGAAAACATTGAAAGTTCCAAAACCATTCCAAATAATTTCAATATTGTCTTCGTATTTAAATATTACATCCATTCAATACCCCCAATTTTAAGACTTGTTAAAGTCTCTAGATTAACAGAACGCCAAACTTTTTTTGGATTGTTCTTATTCTTTTTTAATAGATTAATATCTATTGTTTCCAATAGATGATCTCTATTACCTTTTAATTCCCCACCATTGAAAAACTTTTCATTAGTAGGCAATTTGCCAAGTATAGTTCTAGGTTTACCATCTGCTTTAATCCAAGTCGCAGAAAACAAACTCGCTCCTATACTTTGCTTAACCAGTTTTTTTATAAACATATTCAAACCCTTTTGTTTTAATGTTTATATTAATATAAGAATTAATGGGATTAAATCAATAGCTAAATGATTTTTTTTTCTGCATATTTGCAGTTTTTTTTCGTCCATTCGTTCTTATCGTTAGGGGTCTCATGCGCCTGAATTTGCCATTAGCAAAAATCAAAAAGGGGGGAACCCCTAAAAAGACCGTAGGACTATATAGTTCTAGTATATATATACTATTTTACTCATACAGACTTTGTGGTATAAACATCGGATGGCTGACCTTAATACCTTTAAGAGGCTAACTAATTTTGATAATTTAAGTCCGAGTGAATTAGACACCTTACAAAAAAAGTTACTACTCAGAAAAAAAACATTTGATCTTAAAAATCTTGCCAAAGAAAATTATTTAAAATTTGTCAAACAAGTCTGGCCAGACTTTGTAGAGGGACCCCACCACATACAAATTGCAGAAAAGTTTCAAGCCTTGGCGGAGGGGAAGATAAAACGACTAATTGTAAACATGCCACCCAGACATACAAAATCAGAATTTGCATCATTCCTATTTCCCGCATGGATGATGGGCCGTGATCCAAAACTCAAGATTATACAAACCACTCACACCGCCGAACTCTCCTATCGTTTCGGTCGTAAGGTTCGTAACTTAATGGAGGAACCTTCTTTCCAAGATATTTTTGATGAAATAAAATTATCGCAAGATTCTAAAGCTGCAGGAAGATGGGAAACAAACAAGGGGGGAGAGTATTTCGCTGCAGGAGTTGGTGGAGCCATCACAGGTAGGGGTGCCGATTTATTAATTATTGATGATCCACATTCCGAGCAAGACGCCTTAAGTGAAACGGCGATGGAGTCAGCGTATGAATGGTACACCTCTGGACCAAGACAGCGTCTTCAGCCGGGAGGCAAGATCGTTATTGTCATGACACGTTGGTCAACAAAAGATTTAACGGGGGAGTTAATGAAAGCACAATCCGATATTAAAGCAGATCAGTGGGACGTGATTGAGTTTCCTGCTATCTTGCCAACAGAGAAACCTGTCTGGCCACAGTATTGGAAGTTAGAAGAGTTGGAGTCGGTTAAAGCATCGTTGTCCGTGGCTAAATGGAATGCACAGTGGCAGCAGAATCCAACATCGGAAGAAGGTTCCATTATCAAGCGAGAGTACTGGAAGGTTTGGGATAAGCCCAAGCTCCCTAAATTACAACATGTGATTCAATCATATGACACGGCCTTCAGTAAAAAAGAAACCGCAGACTTCTCGGCTATTACAACGTGGGGGGTATTCCTTCATGAAGAGATTACACCGAATATAATTTTGCTAGACGTGGAGAAAGGACGGTGGGACTTCCCGCAGTTAAAAACAAAAGCGCTCGAACAGTACCACTACTGGGAACCAGAAACAATTATCATTGAGCAGAAAGCAAGTGGAACGCCCTTGACGCAAGAACTACGGCGCTTCGGTATTCCTGTTGTTAACTTCACGCCAAGTCGTGGTAATGATAAACATGTGAGAGTAAACTCGGTATCTACACTGTTTGAAGCAGGACAGGTATGGTGCACCGAAGATCATTGGGCGCAAGAATTAGTTGAAGAATGCGCCGCTTTCCCTTATGGTGATAACGACGATTTAGTAGATAGCATGACACAAGCGCTAATGCGATATCGTCAAGTTGGATTAGCCGTGCATCCAGAAGATTATGAGGATCCTCCATATGCACCGCCATCTAGTTTATTGGAGTATTATTAAATGAGCTTTACTTATAAACCAGGGTTCACGGTCCAAGGACCTAAGAAGAAGAAAAAGAAAAAAGAAAAAGCTCCTCCTTCTTTTATGAATCCTAAAGCAGCGTATTATAAATTCGTGCAACCCACAGGATTTAATGCTATGATGAAGAAAAAGAAGAAGAAACAATTACAAGCGTAAGGATTACTATGGGCAACATGACAGCACAGGAATGGAAAGAGTGGTTAGAAAATACTACTGATAAACAAATAAATGATAGTATATCAAGAATTGCTGAAAAGGAATTTGACCAAGAAAATCCTGAACTAAGTACTAGCAGCGGAACAAAAAAAATTTCTGACAATGACAAGGCTTTATTAAAAGCGGAGAAACAAAGAAGAATACGATCTAAAAACAAAGCAAACCCCATGGGTAAAAAAGATGGTGGCTTTGCTAAAGGTTCAGCAGAAGGATCTACTATTCAAATGAAACCAATGAGAATGAAATCAGGTGGCCTAGCGAAACGTGGCTATGGGAAGGCAAAAAGATAATGGCAGTAGAAAGACCAGCAGGATACGATCCAGCACCATCAGATCCGATGAGTGCAGCACCCGTTGCTGAAGAACAAATAGAAGTAGCTGAAGAAATGATTGAAAACCCAGATGGGTCAGTGACCTTTGGGGAAGAAGCAATGGTACAAGAGGAGATTCCTTTTGGTGCAAACTTAGCAGAAGTATTAGAAGATGATATCTTAAATGAAATTTCAGAAGAACTACGTGGACAGATTGAAGATGATAAAGCATCGAGAGACGAGTGGTATTATTCGTATACACATGGATTAGACTTACTAGGATTTAAACACCAAGAAAGATCACAGCCGTTTCAAGGAGCAAGCTCCGTGACACATCCATTACTATCCGAGAGTGTTACTGCTTTTCAATCACAAGCGTATAAAGAATTACTACCATCAGGGGGTCCTGTAAAATGTAACGTTGTTGGTGAACAAAACGCCGATACCGAAGCACAAGCACAGCGTGTTCGTGAATACATGAATTACTTAATCTTAGATGAGATGGAAGAGTATGATGCTGACATGGATCAGCTATTATTTTTCTTACCTCTGGCAGGTTCCGCTTTTAAAAAGATTTACTATGATGCGGCTCTAGGAAGACCTGTATCAAAATTTGTTCCAAGTGAAGATTTAATTGTGCCGTATCTATCAAGTGACTTAGCGTCTTCAGAAAGAGTTACACATATTGTGAAGATGACACGTAACGAAATTAAAAAAGCACAAGTCATGGGTTTATACAAAGATGTAAAATTACAAGAACCCACAATGGAAGAAACACAAGTACAAGAAAAATATAATCAGTTAGAAGGTGTAAGTTCGGTTAACTACGATGAAATGTATCAACTGTTTGAAGTGCATTGCGATTTGGACATAGAAGGTTTCGAAGATCAAGACGAGCAAACAGGAGAACCTACAGGTATAAAGATTCCTTATGTGGTTACTATTGATGAGGGAACAGGAAACATTCTCTCCATCTACCGCAACTACCGAGAAGATGATTCTCTTCGGAAAAAAATACCATACTTCGTTCAATATAAATTTTTACCAGGCCTTGGTTTTTATGGTTTTGGTCTTATTCATATGTTGGGGGGTTTGTCCAGGACTGCTACGTCAGCACTCCGTCAACTCATTGATGCGGGAACATTATCTAATTTACCAGCAGGATTTAAAGCAAGAGGAATTAGAATTGCCGATGATGATAGTCCATTACAACCGGGAGAGTTCAGAGACATAGACGCACCAAGTGGTGATCTTCGTCAAGGTCTCATGCCACTTCCGTATAAAGGACCAGATCAAACTTTATTTTCACTATTAGGTTTTGTTGTTGATGCAGGAAAAAGATTTGCTGCAGTTGCTGATCAAAAATTAGGAGAAGGTTCACAAGCTAATCCTGTTGGCACAACTATGGCTCTACTCGAGCAAGGAACAAAAGTCATGAGTGCTATTCATAAAAGATTGCACCATGCACAGAAAAAAGAATTTAGAATTTTAGCAAGAATCATCACTGATTACTTACCACCTGAATATCCATATGCCGTGGTGGGTGGAAATCAAATGATCAAGCAAACAGATTTCGATAATCGTGTTGATATTATTCCTGTATCGGACCCTAATATCTTTTCTATGTCACAGCGTATTACACTAGCGCAGACACAGTTACAATTAGCACAAGCGAACCCCCAAATTCACAACCAATATGAGGCCTATAGACGTATGTATCAGGCAATGGGGGTACAAAATATCGATGCAATTTTACCACCTCCTCCAAAACCTATGCCAATGGATGCAGCAATGGAGAATTCACAGATGTTATTGCAAAAACCAGCGGTTGCGTTTCCACAACAGGATCATATTGCACATATAGACACGCATCGTGCCTTTATGTCGACGTATTTGGTAAAGAATTCACCTCCTGTACTGTCGTTAATCCAAGCACATATCTCTAATCACATCAGTGAACAAGCAAAAGAAGAGGTAATGATGGAAAATCAAGAGCAAATTCAGCAAGTTACTGCACAATATGGGGGTCAACTACCGCCAGAGCTACAACAACAGTTTGAAATAGAGACAGCAAAGCAAGTTTCTATAAAAATTAAAGAGTTAACAGAGGCTATGGTAGCAGAAGAGCAAGAATATCTAGAAGGAATGCAAAAAGATCCACTTGTTACACTAAAACAAGAAGAATTAGGACTACGTGCAGAGGAACTAGAGCTACGTGCACAGAAAGATGGCGAAAGATTGGCACTTGATGAGCAACGAGCAGAGATTGACGCTGTACAAGAGCAAGAAAAGATAGACAACGCAGATCGTCACGCTACAATTAGAGAATCAATTCAATTAACAAAGGTAATGGAGCCTTCTAAGCTAAGAAACAAACTTTAATATGGACACTTTATCTCCTGCAGAAAAAAAATTACAAAGTTACTTTGATCAAATACTTGCTTATGTAGAAAATACTTCCAAAAGTGAGGAAGATAGTATACTTTTAGCGGGTGCTATGATGAGTGTTGCACGTATTCTTTACTTTGATAATTTAGTAAAGAAAGATGCAGGTTCTATCATGGAACATAACACAATTGATTTTATTGAATTGATAAAACCAACAATACACTAGGAGATAACATGGCATTAAACAACCCAAAACCAAAATTTATAAATGGTGGTCTATACCCCAATGCTAAAATGACAGTTTCAACAGATATGAATCCTTATGCGGGACCACATGTAAATCAAACTGCAATAGCTGATGTTTATAGTGCTACTATGGAAGGACCTAAAGTAAAACAAAACTTAGGCGCTGGACCAAAAGGACAACGAAGTAAAGCACAGATTAAAAAGGTAGCATTCAAAGGCTTAAAATAGTATAATTCGCTACTTTAACAAAGGAGGTTCTATGAACTTACTAAAAGATCTATGGTCACACATTAAAGAGTGGTCAGATTGGAAAATGAAGGACTGGATTAAGGCCGCTATTGTAGCCATTATTGTTATTTGGGTCATCAGTTGGATGACAGGCGGAGCAGCTTAGACAAATGGTCTGGCAGCTTTTAGCAAAACCCTTACTCGGCGTTGCCGCTGATGGAATCCGCGGCTTCGTCGAGACCAAAAAGGCAAAAGCAGAATTAAAACTTACGGAAGTAAAAGCAGCAACCAAACTTAAAGAAGATCAAATCGCTGGCAAAGTGGCTTGGGAACAAAGTGCTGTAGAACAAATGAAAGGGAGCTGGAAAGACGAAGTAATTTTAATTTGTTTACTTGCTCCAGCAACATTAGTTTTTATTCCAGGAATGACACCACATATAAAAGCTGGCTTTGAAGCCTTGCAGTCGCTTCCTGAATATTATAAACATTTGTTATATTTATGTTGCGCGGCGAGCTTTGGCATCAAGGGAGCTAAAGGTGCAATGGGACTTTTAAAAAAGAAATAGCAATGAAAAAGGGTTCAAAGAAAAAAATTAAAAAAGTAATTAAAGGTTTGAAAAAAGCATCTAATACACATGCTAAACAAGCAAGAACATTACAAAAAGTTATAGGGAAAAAGAGATAATTATGACAAAATCAATACCATCAAATAAAAAAGGATTTAATAAACTACCTGAAGCAATTCAAGAAAAAATAGATCCTGCTCTAGCCTCTGAATATAAAAAAGGTGGAAGAGTAAAAAAGAAAAAACTTGATATTAAAAAAGCTATTAAGAAACCCGGTTCATTGCGTAAGTCTTTAGGCGTGAAAAAAGGAAAAAAAATTCCTTTGAAAAAACTAAACAAAGCTGCGAAAGCACCGGGAAAATTAGGACAACGAGCAAGGTTTGCTAAAACATTATCTAGACTGAGAAAAAAATAATGGGCAAATTATGTGCTAAAGGCAAAGCTGCCGCAAAAAGAAAATTTAAAGTTTATCCGTCCGCTTACGCTAACATGTATGCAAGTTCAATTTGCTCTGGCAAAACAGTTGAGGGTGGAAAGAAAAAGAAAAAAGCTAATGGAGGAGTTATAAATAAAATTTCTCAACAACGAAAAAAAATTTCTAGCTTTAATCAAGGTGGTATAGCCAAAGGTTGTGGTGGAATAATGGAAGATAGACGTAAAGTAACCACTGTTACATAATGGCTAAAAAAGGATTAAGAGCTTGGGTTAAGGAAAAGTGGGTCGATATAGGTGCTCCTAAAAAAGATGGTAAGTATCAACCATGCGGTAGAAAAAAAGGAAGTAAGCGAGCTTATCCAAAATGTGTACCAATTGCAAAAGCAAGATCAATGAGTTCCTCTCAAAAAAAATCAGCAGTATCTAGGAAAAGAGCTGCAGGCAATCTAGGAGGTAAACCAACTAATGTAAAAACAATAGTGAAGAAATTTAATGGAGGATACATAACAGTTAATCCAAGAGGCTTTGGTAGAATGCTACCAAACAAAAGACCAACAACAAGGGTATTTACATGAACATGGAAAGATTACTACAATCCGTTAAAGATCATGAAGGATACAGAAACAAGGTATACTTAGATACCCTAAACAAAAGAACTGTGGGCGTAGGCCATCTATGTGTTGAAGATTTTTGGGAAGACGATAAAGAATATGAAGAAAATTTTTTAATGACTATATTAGAAAAGGATTTAGAAACAGCTATTAAAGGATCTAAAGAACTTATGGAAGAGCATGAATGTTCCGACATAGATGATTTGGCTAAAGAAATTATAGTTGAAATGATTTTTCAATTGGGCAAGACAGGTGTCTCTAAGTTCCGCAACATGTGGAAAGCTTTATCAGAACTCAATTATATAGGGGCGAGTTTCGAAATGCTCGATAGTCGCTGGGCTAAACAGACACCCAACAGAGCTAGCGGCATGGCAGACTTAATGAAGGGAATAGGTTAGTGGATATAGTAAGAGTTGTAGATTATCTTAAAAAAATATTAAAAACTAGACAAGACCAAGTAAATCAAGTTATAACATCGGATGTAAAAACTTTAGAAGAATATAAGTATCTTCTAGGGAAATTACATGCTTATAAAGAAACTATACAGGAACTCACGGACCTGCTAAAAAAACAGGAGCGCTATGAAGACGAAGCCGACGATTTTAATACCAGAAAATAATATCATTGATATTAACGAAAAACCCTACAAAACAAAAAAAGAAATAGGAAAAGTTCCAGAACCTACAGGGTATAGGATTGTTTTATTTCCTTTATTGTTAGAGAAAAAAACTAAAGCAGGCCTACATCTTACAGATGAAACTGTAGCTGAAGCACAAGTAGCTACAAATGTTTGCCGTGTGTTAAAGATAGGACCTGATGCTTATAAAGATGAAGAAAAATTTCCCAATGGTCCTTGGTGCAAGGCTACTGATTGGGTACTTATTACTAAATATGCAGGATCAAGAATTCGTATTGATGGTGGTGAGCTTCGAATAGTGAATGATGATGAAATACTGGCAGTCATTGATCATCCAAAAGACATACTGCCAGCAAGTTTATTTTAGGAGAATATTATGGCTGAAGAAAAAATGGTTCCTTTAGACACAAGTGGAAATAGTGTTGAAGTAACATTAAAAGAAGAAGACACGCAAGATGAACTTCCTGTAGAAGAAAGCAACATAAGAGAAATAGTTGAAGATGAAGCTCCAGAAACTCAAGAAGCTAGTGAAGAACCTCCTCAAGAAGAAGAAGAAGAAGAAAAAGCTGATCCCTATAAAACAGATGATCTGAAAGACTATAGTAAAGGGGTTAAAAAAAGAATTAACAATCTCGTTGGACGTATGCGAGAGATGGAAAGACTTTATGAAGCTACACAAAAAGAAAACGAAGATCTCAAAAAGAAATATACTAATGTAGGTAAAGGCTACGTCAATGAGTATGAAGGAAGAGTAACTAGTGCTGCTGAAGCAGCAAAAGCTAATCTTAAAAAAGCTATTGAAGACAATGATACTGAAGGACAAGTAGCTGCTCAAGAACAATTGGCTCAAGCTAAAGCTGATGCTGCTAGACTTTCAACAATGAAAGCAGCCCAACAAAATGATGAGAAAACTTATGCTCCTCCTACTCAACAGCAACAACAGCAACAACAACAGTACGAAGCTCCAGCTCAAATTGACACTCGAGCAGAAGAATGGGCGTCAGAAAATGAATGGTTTGGATCAAATGAAGTGATGACAGGTGCAGCCATGGCGCTACATAATCGCCTTGTAACGCAAGAAGGGTTTGACCCAACGAGCGATGAGTACTATAATGAAATTAATTCTCGTATGAGAACAGAGTTTCCTCAAAAGTTTTCCAATGGTAAAGCTCCAGAGGAGAAGAAAACCGAAACGAAACAGCCCGTTCAGACTGTAGCGTCGGCCGTACGAAAGACTAAATCTGGGCGCCGAGTCGTGAAGCTCACACCTTCACAAATAGCGATAGCTAAAAGGCTTAATGTGCCACTCGAAGAATATGCTAAATACGTGAAGGAGTAGCAAAATATGAGTACAGAAAATAAAAATAAGACCTCACGCAAGACTGAAACCCGTGAATTAAAAACTCGTAAAAGAGGTTGGGTTCCACCGTCTAATTTAGATGCCCCTGAACCACCCGAAGGTTATCACCATCGGTGGGTTAGATTTGAATATAGAGGTACGCAAGATGATAAAAACGTAGTTGCTAGAATCAGATCGGGATATGAACCTGTGAGAGCAGATGAATATCCAGACAGGATAGATTTACCTCATTTAAATGAGGGAAAATTTAAAGGTACTATTGCGGTAGGTGGATTAATGTTAATGAGATGTCCGATTGAGGTCAAAGAAGATAGAGATGAATATTTCGCTAACTTGACTAAAGATCAGCAACAATCTGTTGACAACGATCTTATGAAGGAGGAGCACCCTTCCATGCCAATCTCAAAAGAAAGGCAATCCCGGGTAGAATTTGGTGGACGCAAAAAATCTTAATGGTTAAGATTCTATGTCTCTACCTCAATGTCTAAAGGAGACATATTATGGCTAATATAGATGCAGCTTTTGGTCTTCGTCCTTACGAAAGATCAGGCTCAAATTATAATAACCAAGGCGTTAATGCGTATCCTATTAATTTTGAAGGCTCAAGTGGTGGAACAACAAGTT
>Ga0209535_1003293_pt1 | contig 10315 bp, 14 predicted proteins | sample LinPmetageLP28_FD_184041 | JGI IMG/M metagenome (GOLD analysis project Ga0209535, IMG submission 184041) | Marine viral communities from the Pacific Ocean - LP-28 (SPAdes) (version 2) | ecosystem: Environmental > Aquatic > Marine > Oceanic | place: Pacific Ocean | collected 2009-08-22
AGGAGATACTACACCTATAGAAACTGGTGAAACTAAAGTACAAGAACTTTTAAACAAATGGCTACCTAAACACATGCACGCAGACATTAACATTGGACAAGTTGCAGGTGATATAAGAAACAAAGGTGGATACGAAGCAGAGTTTATTGAAGATTTAAAAGATAAAAGATTTGCACAATATGGTATGTATGAAAGAGATATTGCATGGAATAATATTATAAGTACTTATGTATCACAAGCTAGTGACATATGGGGTGTACAAGCAACTGTAGATGACCCAGTAATACTTGATGCAGTACAAAGAAATAATCAAAGTGTATCAAGACAAGAACTTAAAAAGATTGGCTTAGAACGAGGATACCAAAAGACTGTGACAGATTTTGCTAGTGGTATGGCTGATGCTTTCGGTACAGGCGTAGTTAAATCTGCAGGATACTTGGAGGGATAATGGCAACATATGTAGTAGTAGGTAGTCCGGGAAATTATGTAGTTAAAGAAGCTGTTACTAAAGAAGAAATAGCAAGTGGTATGTCACAAATTGCTTCTCAACAAACTGCTGACACTTTAAATGCACAAGCTGTAGTTAAAAAAGATACTGGTGGAGGTACATCTACACCACCTCCTGCACAAGCACCTGCTCCAAATACTGACGCAGCTATGGCAGTTGCAAGAAGTTTATTTAGTTTTTTTCCTGAAGCTGTATTAAAAGACTATGCAAATGCTTGGATTAAATATGATGATACAACATTAGCTATAGCTGAAGTTAGAACTAAACCTTCTTGGAAAAAAGAGTTTGGTTTCTTAGAAAGAGATGACGGTACTTTAATTATGTCTGAAGCTGAAATGTTATCTACTAAAGCTAGTTATGCAGAAACATTAAGAGAAGTAAATATAACAGATACTACACAATTTGCTACAAAATTTAATGAGTTAATAACCGGAGAAGTATCTGCAGCAGAGTTTCAACAAAGAGTTGACCTTGTATACAATCAAGTAGTAGACCAAATACCAGAAGTAGAACGTTTATATAGAGAAAGATTTGGAATTGAATTAGACCAACCTACTATATTTGGTGCATTACTTGACCCAGACATATCAGATAAAGTACTTAAAGGTGATATACAAACTCTACAATTACAGGCACAAGCAAGTATAAGAGGGTTTACACAATCATTTGCTAGGTTTGAAGAACTTAGAAAATCAGGATTAACTACACAACAAGCAGCACAAGTATATGAACAAGCAACTGGATTTATGCAAGCTGCATCTACAGTAGGTAGAGAAATAGAATTAGAAACACTAGAAGAAGCAGCATTAGGTGATGTTACATCTCAACAAAGATTACAACGTATATCATCAGAAATACAATCTGCAGGCGGAACACAACTAGGAGCAGCATCTACACAAACAGGCGAAGTAGTTGGACTTTTAGAAGATTAGTGTATAATAATATGTATAGCGTTGCGTGGTCCGCTTAAAGACCTGCAATCAGATTTTGGTCCTACGTCAAAATCTTGTACTTAAATTCGTAGAGTAAAGGACTTTAGCTAGAGCTACAGTAACTAAAGTCAAGTGTAGTCTGTAGTCCCACGTTAGACATCCACAGGGTCTAACTGCAAGGGTAATACTGTGAGGAGGTACGAAATGACAGATAACTATACAGATGCAGGCGAAGAAACTATTAATGAATCTTCCGGTGCTAAACAAATGCGTCAGAAAATTAAATCGCAAGAAGACGAGAATGCAGATTTAAAAGCTAAGTTAGCAATGTTTGAGCAGAAAGAATTAGAAACTGCTGTTACAGGAATTGGCTTAGACCCTAACGTAGGGTTTGGTAAAGCATTAAAGCAAGTGTATAAAGGAGATGTCAACTATGATTCTCTTTTAGATTTTGCAAAGCAAGAGTATGGCTACGAACCAACAGGTGTTTCAGGACAGGACACACTACAACCAGTTCAAAACGCTGTAATTCAAAGTGATGCACGTGCAAGAGTAGAAGCACTTGAAAGTAGTTCTAAATCAGTTGTACCAAGAGATGCTTCAGAGATTTTAGCTAAAGTTGCAGAAAGCGGTAGTACTACAGATAGTATTAGAGCAAAACTCAACATAATGGAAGCTCAGAAGAATCTATAAAATTTAGTATAAGTACGAGTAATTATGTAGGAGGTAATTATGGGCGTAATAAGTAGCCCAAGTCCAATCTCAGCAAGTGAGATTAACAACTTTACAGGCGAGCTGTTTAAAGTCACACCACATAGAACTCCATTGTTATCAGCATCCGGAGGATTAACCGGAGGAAAAGCTATAAACGCTACATTCTTCCAGTTCCAAACGATTGATAATGCAGTAGTATCTTCAGTAACACCGGGTACAGAAGGTGGCGCACCAAACTATAATGGTCGCAACCGTTCTGCAGTCCAGTCAGTTCTTGAGATATTTCATGAAGCAGTACAATTAACATTTACTGCTCAAGCTGCTTATGGAGAAATTGTGCCATTTGACTTGGCAGCCAACTATAAAAACAGTATTGACAAACTCGCATTAGAAGGAACTAATCCTGTTAATGACGAAATGGCTGAACAACTTCAGTTAGTTCTTGAGCTTGTCGCAAAAAAAGTAGAGTTCCAAGCGTTTAATGGTACATTCGCAGACGGTACAGCAGCTAGTAGGCAAATGAGGGGCTTAGATGCCCATTGTAACCTACCGGGAGGCAACGTTTATTTTAACGATGCTTCAGGTGATGGTACTGGCGCAGACCAAAAAATACATTGGGACACAGTAGCAAATGCTATGAAGAAACTATATGATTCAGGCGCTCCAATGAGAGAACCAGTATTATTTGTTTCACCTTCAATGTTGTTGGACCTTAACAAAGAACTTGTTAACCCAACAATATCAGGTGCTTTAACAGGCGGTATTCTACCTAGAGACAGAAATGTCGGAGGTGTAGACATTGACACTATCATAACTCCATTCGGAGCTATGGGATTGGCATTGTCAGACTACTTACCTGCTAATAAAGCATTTATTGTAGATATGGCATACGTTGCACCTATCTTCTTGAACATTCCCGGCAAAGGAACAGTCTTCATAAGAGACTTAGACCAAGCCGATAATGCAAGAATGGGTAAAGCAGTTTACATGGAAATGGGTTTTGACTTCGGTCCCCCACAATACCATTGTGAAATTGCCGACATTGCTTAATAAGTAAGTATTGAACTTTATGGGGGAATCCACCTTCCCCCTAAAGTTCTGCTAAAGTAGGAGATTATGAGTTTAAGTAAATCAATAGCTAAAAGTGTAACAATAGATGTATCAGCAGATGCTAATAATTCATCAGGCGTAAGTACTGATGGTATGTTATTAGCAGGAATTCTTTTTCCTTCTGCAATGACAGGTACAGCATTAACATTTGACTTTGCATTAGATGGAAGTACATGGGTTGATGTTGTTGAAACAGACGGTACACCAGTATCTTATACAATTACTGCAGGTGACGCAGTTAGAGTTGACCCTAGTGGTTGGGCTTTTGCTTCATCTGGTTTTATAAGAGTTACGTCCGGAAGCACAGAAGCTGCAGACAGAAAAATAACATTAATATTTAGAGCTGCTTAAGGGGTATAAGTGAGTACCACTATAGGAGACCTAGTTAATAGGGTTTATAGAGAATACCTTGAAGCACCCGACAATTTAGAAAGCTATTCTTATCTAACAGGAGGAATTAGTTTAAGTGCAACAACACTTGCATACGATGATAAATTGTTTTCTAGTGAAGAAGAAGACGCTTTAGGTGCAGGTGCAATCATAGAAATTAACCAAGAGTTAATGTATTCAACTGCACTCAATACAGTTAACAATGAAATTACTGTAACTAGAGGTGCTAGAGGAACTACAAAGAAAGCGCATTCTGCCGGTGATATAATAAAAGTGTCACCTACATTTACAAGAAAAGCTGTATATGATGCAATCGTAGACCAAATAGAAAATTTATATCCAACATTATTTGCTGTAGAAACACAAACAATTACTGCTAAAAGCGGTATCAATATATTAGATGGTGCTACAGATAATTATTTAGTTACACCAATTAAAGCTATATCACAATACACAAGTTACGATGCCGGGCAAGATGAGACAGGTTCACAATTTAGAGGTGTGTCTGTACAGTTAGTTGATTTACCTAATCCATTTACATATACAAATGATTCAGGTTCTTCAGTTACACTTACATATACTGGTGGTCCATCTGTAGTACATGCGTTACAAAATTTTGGTATATCTTCTGGTAAAAAAATGTATATATCTTTTAAAAAGAAATTCGTAGAACCTACAGATGAAGATACAACTTTAGCTGCTATTGGTTTAGAAAATGAATATGAACCAATTATTATGGCAGGTGTTGCTGCACAAATGGTTGCAGGAAAAGATATAGGTACATTAGATGCTAAGTATCTTACTGACCAATTAGCTGTACAAAATTCACCTATTGGTAGTTCTAATCAAATTAGAAATAGTTTATTACAATATCAACAACTTCTTATACAACAAGCTAGAAAAGATTTAAGAGCAAGGTTTCCAGAACCTGTATCAATGAACAGTATTAACTATCCGAGTGCATAATGCCTAGAGTTGCAACAACCTCTATAGTTAGTAACCCTAAACAGTATGGATATGACATACAATTAGACGATGTATTATTAAGAACTGCTGTTGGTCCTAATGTACAAATGGTTATACAATCATCTGAAGTAGAAGAAGCAGGTATAAATGTTAAACAAAATCCTGAAGACTTTACATCAAACCTTGGTCGTATATATTCAAGAAATAATTTTAGAGCAGGTCAAGGATTAGATACAGCACATAGAAGTAATGGTAAACCTGATGATGTTAACAGATATTGGGATAGTAAAGGTGTTGATGTATTTCACGGAGATGATGAAACTTCTTATCACGTACACTTACTACATAAGACAGCTGATGTTAATGTACGAGGAACAAATACACAATTTGAGGGTACAAATAATTATATAGCACAAACTACAGATGGTAAATTATGGGTAACAGATAACACAAATGTTTATTACTCTACAGATAACGGTGACAACTGGATAAAAATAAACAATGGAACAAATAATGCAACACATAACTTTACAGGCATAGCTGCTTTTGGTAATAGTTTATTTCTTACAACAAAAAATGGAACAACAGCATCACAGTTAATTGAATATGACGGTTCTACATGGAATGTACGTACTACTGCACAATCAAGTACAGGTGGTTTAACTGGTATATGGTTTGTTAAAAACAGATTATGGATTACAGGTAATGATGGTACTGCTGAATACATATGGGAAATAAGTCCATTTAATAAAACATGGTCTGCTTCTGATTTACAAGATGCAGATAGCATTGTTGAAGTAGAACCTACACATACATTTACTAGTATTATTGATGGAGGAGCTGCTGTACTAGCAGGAAGTACTGACGGTAATGTTTATTCTTTTAAGTTAGTAAGTAATGTATTTGTTAATCAAGGACAAACAAAAATACCTTTTGAACAAGTTCATACTTTAGCTGCATCAGAAGGAATTATATTTCTTGGAACTAAAGAAGAAGGTGGTAACTCTACAGGTGTAGGTCGTTTATATAGAACACAACTTGTAGCTGTAGATGATTTATACGTGTTAGCTAATAGACAATTAATAAAAGAATGGATATATACCGGTATAGATGCAACACCACAAGCTATGTTTGTTAGTCGTGATAGTGTATATATGGGTGTAAAAGAAGGAACTAACGAAGTAAATTTGTGGCGATACTATCTACCAACTGGTGGTTTGGCTAGAGATTTAACTTATGCAGGTTCCGGATTAATGTTAGGTGTAACACAAGCAAATGCAAAGTTTGTCGTATCTTTATCAGGCAATGATATTTATAAAGAACAATCTACATATGTTTCTGAAGGTTATCTATTAATGTCAGCAGCAGATTTCTTTACAGCAGAGGAAAAACAATTTGTCGGTGCAGAAATATCTACATTTACTTTGCCAACTAATACTGAAGTAGATTTACAATACTCTACAAAGTTTGAAGATTTAGATACACCAGAAGCAGCAACATTTACTACAGCTATAACACAAGTATCAGGTGTAGGAGATGTAGAGAAACAAATAGCAGAAGTGTCACGATATATTATAGGTAAAGTTGTACTTAAAAGTACAGATAATATAAACACTCCTAAAGTTAAATCAATACAATTTCGTGCATTAGCAAGACCAGAACTTGTAGTAGCACAAATACCTATAAATATTTCTGATAGAGTAGAACGTCCAAATAGAAAACCATTAAAAGTAAAAGGTTTAGGAGATGTATTATATGCTTCTTTAAAAGCAAAAGAAGGTACCTCTGCTACATTAGAAATATTTGAACCACGTGAAATAATACGTGGTGTAGTAGAAAGAATAAGTTATCCAATACAAACTAATGAAGTACTAGGAAGTGATACACAGTATGCTATCATTACTGTACGTGGTACTAGACAACCTACGTTTGACGATGTAACATCTATTAACGTACCGGGTATTGCGGCTTATGGTATAATGAGGTTCGGAGCATAATGGCAGATATAGAAAGTCAAATAGTAAATTTTTACGAAAGTACTTTAGCTACTCTTTTAGCTAGTGCTGCTACATCAGCTACTGTTTCTAGTGGACCTACCAGTAATGGTAGTACAGGTATTAACGCATCAGCAAGTAGTCCTATATATTTAGTTATAGACCCAGATAACTCTGGTGCTAGAGAAGTTGTATCAGTCACAGCATCATCGGGTACATCATTTACAACAATAACAAGAGATTTAGAAAACAGATATGGTGGTACACCACCTAATCATCAAGTAGGAACAACTATACGTTTAGCAGTATTATCTGAACACTTCAAAGATATGAATGATAGACTTGATGTTGGTATTGCAGCATTAACAGGTGCTGTACAAACTGCAAATATACAAGATGACGATACATTCGCTAGTCCTGCAGCAAATAAAGTAGCTAGTTCTGAAAGTATTAAAGCATATGTAGATGCTAACAAAGGTGCAAGTATTGGTTTAGTAATAGCTCTAGGATAAATTATGGGTATATTACTAATGTTAAAAGAAGGTAAAGTTGCTAAGAAATTAGAAAGTGGTATAGGTGGTATTAATTTTGTTTCTTCTTTTCCTGATGGGTTTAGACCCGGAGACGGCGGTGTAAGTATATCACTTGCATTTAGAATAATAACAAATTCTCTTTTTATTACAAGCGTGACAGGAACAACTGCTCGTGCTATAGTAATGGGAGACGAATATTAAATTGGAGATAAAAAATGGCAGAAACATTTCATAATGCTTATCAAAATGTAACAACAGTTGATACAGCAGTAGTTACAGCAGGTGCAGGCGAAACATTGATTGTTTTAACTTGTCGTGCTACAAATGTTGATGGTACAGCAAGTGCAACAGTAAACGCTAGAGTTCTGGATAATGATGGCTCTACAGACGCAAAACTCGCTTTTACAATAATGGTCCCTGCAGATAGTTCTATTGAACTAGCAGGTACTTCCAAAATTGTATTAGAAACAGGAGATAAATTATATCTACAAGCGTCAGCAGATGGCGATATTGAATCATTTGTTTCTTATCTTAAAATAACTTAGGAGCTAATATGGCAGGCGATTTTAGATATGGATATGTAGGTACAGAAGAACCTGCACAAACAACTTCATCTAACTCTGGTGTCTTTTCACAAAACGAAATAGTAGACCTTCGTGGTGATAATGAATGGACAGTAGCAGCTTTTCAAATAGAATATTTAGTTGTTGCAGGTGGAGGCGGCGGCGGTGGTTCAGGTTATGACGCTTTCCGAAATGGTGGCGGCGGTGGTGCAGGTGGCTATCGTTCATCAGTAGGAAGTGAAAATACAGGTGGAGGAGCTTCAACTGAAGCAACACACACAACACTTCCCGGTACAAACTATGCAGTTTCAATAGGTGCAGGAACAGGAGCTAATGGTGGCAATGGTTCAAATACAAGTTTTAGTACTATCACTTCATTAGGTGGTGGATACGCAGGTTTTGGAAACTCCAATGGTCGTGCAGGTGGCGATGGTGGTTCAGGTGGCGGAGCTAAAAGTCAAGGAAACTCTAACAACCAAATTCAATATGACCATGGAGATGGTACAGCAGGTCAAGGTTACGATGGTGGTAATGGTTGGTATGAAGCATATAACAACTCTTACAATCAAGGTGGTGCCGGTGGAGGAGCAGCACAAGTTGGAGAAAATGGTGGATTTAGTGCAACAGCTGATGGTGGTGTAGGTGTTCAATCTTCTATAAGTGGTACAGGTACTTACTATTCAGGTGGTGGAGCTAGTCACAAAGGTACTAATGGTCTCGGTGGAGGAAACTCTGAAAGTCGTTCTGCTAATACTGGCGGTGGCGGTAAAGCTGATAGTGGTTCTGGTGGTTCTGGAAAAGTTTGTTTAAGATACGCTAGTCTTTATACTGTAACCAATCCCGGTGGAGGTTTAACATTGGGAACTGAAACAACTATTGGTTCTAATAAATATATAGAAATTACTGCAGGTAGTGGCGATATACAATGGAATGTAGCATAATGGCACATTACGCATTAATTAAAGGTAACAAAGTAGAACAAGTTATTGTTGGTATTGACGAAGACCAAACAGATACTTTACCTGAAGGTATATCTTCTTGGGAAGAATTTTATGGAAATAGACATGGGTTAACTTGTAAAAGAACTTCATATTGGACAAAAGGAAATCAACATTGGGAACGCAATGCTAATGATGAATTGGTATTATCTTCTACACAAAACAAAGCATTAAGAGGTAACTATGCAGGAGCAGGAATGATTTATGACGCAGATAACGATGTGTTTTATCTATCTCCTGACCAATTACAAGAAGGTTGGATTATTGATACAACTACTTGGAATGCAAAACCTCCTATAGAAATGCCTTCATTAACAGATGAACAAGTAGCAGATGGATACTTTTATAGTTGGGACCAAGTTAAATATCAAGTAGATAATGCAGACCCTAAAACACAAGGTTGGATTCTTTACCAAAAAATAACTGAATAAGTTAATTTATATACTATAATTAAAACTATGAAGGTGGACATATATCCTGTTTATAAAGAATTTCAATATCTATTAGAACTATATCCACCTAAACAAGCTAACAAATTTTTACCTGATTGGTATAAAAATCAAAAAATAGTACCTATAGAACAAAGAGTCTTTGACGACAAAATTATGGGTGCTAAACAATGTCCTGCAATTCAAGAAGATATTACTAATGGAATAATAATACCTGCTTGGTCGGATGTATTTCTAAGTTTAAAAGAAGGTGTACCTACTTGGACTGTACCTATAGGAAACTCTATAGAATTAGATATGTATGGTAGTAAAGGAAAAAAATTTCCTTGGATAGAAAAACATCCTGATGTACAAATAGAAGGAATGAATTTACATTCTACTAATGGTTATGGTTTATTAAAGTTTAGTTCTCCTTACTTTTTCAAAACACCACCGGGTTATGGTATACATTTTACTGACCCTTTTTATCATCATAGAAGAAGTATTAAAGTATTGCCCGGTACTGTTGATACAGATATATGGCATGAAGTTAATTTTCCTTTTGAATTTTTATATGATATTAAAAAAGAAGATAATTTTAATGACAGATATGTTATTAAAGCAGGTGACCCTTTATTAATGCTAACACCTTACAAAAAATCTAATGAAAAAATTGCATTAAATATAAATAACTATGATGAAAAATTTATTGCTGAAAGAGACAAACAAACTATTGAATATTATTCTATGACACATGATTGGAAAAAATATAAAGACAACAATTCTAAATAATATGTTATAATCCAATCTATGGATTATTTTATCGGTTTTATAGTAGGATATTGTTGCAAAGAAATATACATTTTAATTAGGTATATGAGTACATACGAAACTATTCTCTTAGATGAGGACTGGGATATGTTATCCCATGATGATTTACCCTAATGACAAACGGCAATGGCTATACCCAAAAAGAACTTCTGAATATGGTTATTGACCGACTTGATAAAATAGAAGATAAGCTAGATTCTAAATTAGACAAACAAGAATTTTATAAAGTACTTACATTAATTGTAGCAATAGGTGGAGTTGTAGCAGCACTTGTAATGTAATGTCAGATAAATGGCGTTGGACTGCGTTAATAGTTTATTTGACAATATGCGTATATGATTTTATGGT
>Ga0209535_1003295_pt1 | contig 10310 bp, 18 predicted proteins | sample LinPmetageLP28_FD_184041 | JGI IMG/M metagenome (GOLD analysis project Ga0209535, IMG submission 184041) | Marine viral communities from the Pacific Ocean - LP-28 (SPAdes) (version 2) | ecosystem: Environmental > Aquatic > Marine > Oceanic | place: Pacific Ocean | collected 2009-08-22
ACTTCTCCTTTAAGTTAATATAGTTTAATTTGAGATTCTGCCTTCCTGCATAGCATCTGATATTTCCGTTTCGAACTTATCAAATTCTTGTACAGACATGGCTTCTATCTCCCTTAATGACCATACTTTCTCCTGCGTTGGTTCAATACTAGTTGTTTTAGTAGAGACCATATCTGCAGCAGATTGTTTAGTCGGTTTTTTAGAAGATGACTTAGTCTTTGGAGTTTCCATACCAATATCTTTTTTAAACAAGTCAAGAGCACGTGAGGCTAGGTTGGCATCGTCATTATTTTCATATACCCAAGCTTGGATAGATGCATGTTGTTCTTTTGCCCAACCGTGAAAGTCATCGCTGTTTCTGATATCTTCAAAATCAGGGTGTCTTTCCATTAACCTTTTTTCTGCATCCTGTCGTACTAACTGATTTTCACGTTCTTGGAGTTTACTAAGGCGTTCTTCTAGAACTTTTGCTTTAGTCTCCGATTGCATATGAGCAACAGTTTCTACAACTTCATAAACATCAGGATAGTTATTTTTAAACTCTTCTAGTTCTTCTGGAGATTTAGGAGCTTTATAGTCGGTTCTATTTTGTGTAGCCTCTTCTATTAGTTCTTGTTCTCTAGATTTAAACTCGTTAAGTTTACTATCATAATGTTTTTTCAAATCATCGTATCTTTTTTTATAGTCTGGTCTTTTATAAGGAGTATCCTTTTTAGTTTCCAGTTCTTCAGTATTAACACTTCCTTCAGCTTCCACTTCAGTTATATCGTTACTATTAAAAAGCTTATTCTTTTCAGAAGGCTCTTCAAAAAACATACTATTTGATGATACAAAAGGTTTATCATCACCTTTGTGCCAATCTTTTTTTGCGTTATAAGGGTTTGGCGTTTCTTCTTTTTGGACTGTATTAGTCATCTTCTATTCTCCTAATTGGGGCTTTGTTTACAAGGTAGCTGCGTTGTGCACTAGCAGGGCTTGTATTGTAAAGGTAGCCTTTCGGTTCTTATTTAATAAAGTGCCTGATATCTCAGGGTAGCTTTATTGTTATCTTAATCTAGGGTTTGCTGATAACATACCTTTTCGTATCTCATCATCTGCTATGTCAGGGTCTACGGAATTTCCATATTGGTCTTTCTTCATTTCTTCTTCCATATCAGGTGTTCCACCCATATTAAGTTGTTGTCTTTTATCTGCACCAGCTTCAGCTTCTTTCATCATAGACATTAAAGTGTCTTCTCCGATTTCTTCTACAGCTTTTGCAGTAAAGACAAATTCTCCATCAGATAACCTTGCGGGTATATCGTCTGAGACTCCTGTTCCCGGTCCTTCAACAGGACCATCTCCAGTAAATTCTGAGGCAGTGTCAACAACTTTGTCAAATATAACACTAAGCATATCGTTGCCTTCTAATTGTTCGTTTAAAAATTCTTGTTCTTCGTCAGATAAAGCTTCAGATACTACAAAATCTACATAGTTATCTTCCATTACTTCATCTGAATCCATTGTAGATTCTGGAGACATTTCCATATCTGCAGACATCATAGGCATATCATCATTAAGTAATGAACCACCTTCTTGGTATCCCATTCTAGTAACAACTTCAGGTGCTTCTTTTCTAAGAGCTTCTATACCCGGACCACCGTCTTTGTACATTGCTCTATCGTCTGATAACATACTTTTCTTTTTCATTTATTTATCCTTTGCTTTTCCTACGTTAATAGCAAACCAATCAATAATTTTGTAAGCTTTTCCTACTAAATTATCATCGACTGGTGTTGGTGTTACAGCAGCTACCATTGAACATATTGAAATTATCCAAGGTACTACTCCTACTATTTTTAAAATTGTATCTAATAAATCTAACATATTAAGTTTCCTCTTTTCTTATTAATGCTTCTTTAACCTGTAGGTCCAGTTGCTCCAACTTGCCCAGAAAATTCAGCTTCCCCTGCAACCGGTACATTTCCTGTTCCGATGTTGCCACCACCAGTGCCTGTAGCTCCAAGTTCCGGAGGTTGTTCAGGTGTTCCTTGAAGTCCTCCCATTGGGGGCTGTTGACTATTGGATTGAGCCTCTTCGCCATTTGTTTGTCCAGCATTTTGCATTCCTATTATTTGAGCCATTATTGCAGCTTCTTCTGGGTCATTGAGTATTTCATCAGGGTCCAAGTCTAAGCTGTAGGCTAGTTCACTTACTAATTTAGAAATCTTTACAAATGGAGCAATAGCAGGACTTTGTGCAGTTTGTAAGAATGTTGTTAGTCTTTGACTTCTAACTTCTTTTTGCATTAAGCTGTTTGTTCCAGTAGCTCTAACTTCTAAATCACCTTTAACATCTAGTTCATCTTCTAAGAACTGCATGTTCCACTGGAAGTAAGATTCCCCTAGTGGCTTTAATAAAAAGTCATCAAGGTTTTTGATAACTGTTTTAATATTTAAACTTGATGCTCCAAGTAACATTGACATGCCAGAAGCAGTCCTTGTCATACTTTGAACACCTGTTTGTCCGTGTGAGTAACTAGGTATTCCAGTTTGCTCATCTGCTAATTGTCTGAACTTATCAAACATCATTAAGTTTTCTTGTGATGTATTAGGAAACTTTAATCCGTGTATAGCTTGTCCCGGCATTCCAGCTTGTCTTCTAAAGACTTTACCCGGATATATTTCCATTGATTGCCCACCAACTAAAGCAGACTCATCTACATCAAATACTAAAGACCCAGACATTGCTAGGTTGTCAATAGCCATTCTTGCATGACCATTCATAATCTGTTGACTATCATCCATGTTTTCTGCTACACCAATACCAAAGAAGTTATATGGATTTCTTTCATATGGGAAAGCATTGTATGGTAGTCTATATGGAGTAAAAGGATTTAATACAGCTCTTAGTAAATAATGTCCACATGTCCATACATTTACTTGTACTTCATCTAGGTCATCAACACTGTCGGGTAAGTCGATACCTACTTCTCTTGCGTATTCTGCATCCATCATGCCCCAGTATTCTAAAATTTCAAAACTACTATTTACATCTTCATCGCTTCTAGCATCGTCTTTTAACTGGCTTTCAAAATCTTTTTCTACGTAATTAGCACCCATTTGAATTGCGTTACGTATAGCATCTTCATCAAAGTAAGGCATGTTACGTAACTGTCTAAGTTGACTACGATTCATTTTGTGTCTATGTATTACATATTCACATTCTTCCATGTTAGTAGCGTTAGGGTCTGGGTAAAAATCCCAACAACTAACAAACTCAATACGAGGAACTCTTACTTCTATAGGACTATAGTTTCTGTTACCTTCTTCGTCTGTATCCCACTTATGTAATCTTTTGTTAAAGTTAAATGGTCCTTTTACAATCCCTGTACCTAGTAAAGCAGATTCTAAAAGAGCATTTCTTAATTCTGAATTTCCGTTTGATTCTTCTATTTGGTCATGGATAAGTTTTTCCATGCGTCTTGCAGCTCTTTGTGCAGGATTTACTTCTAAAGCTTGTGGGTCAGGACTAGCTCCGTCTGTAAGTATACCTGCGTTTTGTGCTTTGTCTTCAAGACTATCTTCAAATACACCATTATAAAAAGATGCACCCGGTTTTAAAGTTCTACCATCACCTTCGTAACCAACATCATAAGGATTGTTTTCTATTCTATTTCCTATGTCATCAGGTATTTCAGCTTCTGAAGTTTCTAAACCCGGAGTTGGGTTTGAGATATCAAGATGTGCAATATCTGTTTCGCCTTCTGGCATTTTAGTTTCTGCTACACCTATAGGAAACTTACCTGTTCCAAAGATAACATCAACTAATTGACCAAAAGCAGCAAGTACTTTAGTCTTAGTAACTTTTACAAATACTCTAGACTTTTCTGATTCTCTAAACTTAACATTCTTAGCGTAAAGACCTCTGTAGTTTTCATAAGCCTTTAACCATCTACGTTCATCAGTTTGTCTAGCATCTTCAGACTGTGCAAATCTACCTTTTATAATACCAATAAGATTACGCTGTTGGTCTTCTTCTAAAGTTAATTGAACTCCAGACTCACCTTCTACTTCTTCGTAAATATTATTAGCACTTAAAAATGTATTTTCGTTTTCTGCCATATCTTAATAACCAAATGTTGAATCTACTGGTCTATACATTTCTCGTTTTAAACCTCGCATTCTTTCTAATGGGCTTTCCATTCTAGGTCTGCTCATTATCATATAACGCAATGCATCATATGCGTGGTCAGAAGCTTTTGTATCTACATCTTCTGGGTTAGTTTTAGATAACGGTATAGACTGGATTTCTCTTATTAAGTTCGGACATGTATTAAATATCTGTAACTTAGGTCTACCGTTTTCTCTAACCTTTAAATACTCGTGTACTTGTATTTTACCTTGTATTCTATTCTTATCTGCTCGTCTTAACTTGTGACCAGCTCTTACTAAACTTTCTCCTACAGTTGGACCAGTTGTACCTGTATTTGCCCATGCTGCAGTATCAAGGACACCGTTGACCGAAAAAGGGTCTTCTGTCTCCATATCAGTTATTATAGCACCTAATTCTTCTCCTGTCAAGCCTTTTCTGTATAATTCTCTATAAATTATCAAAGTATTATCGTTCATATCCATAATACCCCATAAACAACAGCTTTCTGCAGCGTATCCATAGTCAACTGATTTTACTCTTTCCCAGTGTACAGGAAGCTCAAAAGGTGTAATTATATGATGTTCAGGACTAAATTCTACAAATGCAGCTCCTTCAGCAACATCCCAGTTACCTTCTAAGAGTTGTCTACGTTGTATAGGCGGAAGTGATTTAAGCATCTGCTCATAAACACCGTCTGTAGATAGATAAGGATTGTCAGCTAACTTAGCAGGAATAAACTTACGAGTAAGTCCATCTCCTCCAAGGAAACTTTTGTTGTGTTCTGATGGTTCTATATATCTTTTCTTTACCCAATGAGAACCAACACCACCGGGGTTAGCAGTACATCTAAGATATGTTTGTATTTCTGGGTCAGTTGTACGTAGTCTTGAAGCAAGATAGTTCCAACTAAACTCTGTAGGTAAATGAGTAATTTCATCAAAGCCTATCCAACTATATGCTTGTCCTTGATATCTGTATACGTCTGCATCTCTCTCAAGGAATCCAAACTCTACCTTTGCACCGCTAGGAAAGTTCCAAAGTTTTTCTACTTCTCTAAACTTAGCACCGGGAAAAGCTTGTGGATATAACTCACGAGATTTATCTATCATCTCTCTAAGCTCTGGCATAGACCTTCTAAGTATTAAAGCTCTATGGTCTTTTTTATGTGCGTATCTTAGTGGGTCAACTATCATAGCATAAGACTTACCACCACCAGCAGCTCCACCATATAACACATCTTTCTCACCAGCAGCAAGGAAATCTGTTTGAGGTCCTTCGTTAGCGTGAAAAAATACGTGGTGATTATCTAAGTGCTCTTGTACAGCCTTGGGAAGTTTATTTAAATCTTCGTTCGTAACAACACCCTCTTTGGTGTTATCAAGCTTTTCAATAGTTTCTTTTTGTTTTTTGTAAGATGTTCTAGCGTTGTTGAGCTTTTGCTCTAGCTTATGAATGTTCTTTTGTTTGCGACTAATAGCTTTACGTGCAGCAGACTGTGCATCTTTTTTAGGGCGACCACCTTTTTTACGCGGAGTCCCGTCTTTGTTCTTTACAAAATTGCCTTCGCTATCTTGAAAGTAAAGATGTGGGTTCAGTTCCCAATCTTTCGCTTCGTAATCCATACTTTTTATCTATGTGCTTTTTAAGTCCCGGAGCAGATATGCGTCTGTCCGTTTTATATTCTAACCAATCACATGCAGCTTGAAGAGATACTTCTTCATTTACTACCATGTTCTCAGCAATTTGTAACGCTTCTAGTTCTAATTCTATAGGTTTTAAAAACGTACTTGATTCGTTATCCATTTGATAACCAAACGGAATCGTAGAAGTGTTACGTTTTATATAACCTTCTTTCAACTTATCTTTTCTTTCCTTTATGTAATCCATGCTTAGCATGTTGCTTACCTTTTTTAGTAGCTGCTCGTTTCTTAGCGTTAGCAGCTGCAAGTTTCTTTTTACCTGCTGCAGTAGACTTAAGCTTTGCTATAGTTTTAGCAGGTGCGTAGACTTCTCCAGTTTTAGAAGACTTCTTCCCACTGGCAGTTCTCCACTTTTGTTTAGTCCACTTATCTAGACTTTTTTGACTTTTTGCTTTTGGCATTGTTTTTTGGTTTTGTTGTTAAACATTTTTTAAATAATCTTTTGTATTCTTTTTTACCTGCATCCATTAATTTTACTAACATAATATTTATTCGTTCGCCCATGTTATTTATAACCTCCTCCTTTGGATTTATATTCTTTGGCTAAAAGCTGGGCTTTTCGAGCAGACCATTGACCGGCTTTACCACCTTTGGTACCGGATTTAATCTTCTCGAAAAGTCTCTTACGCATAGTTGGCTTGGTATAGTTACCAGCTTTGTTCACGGTTGATTTACTTTTTGTTTTGCTTTTTGTTTTTGTCACCAAAAATTTTCTCCCAATTATCTTGATATTGCTTAGAGTGAATGTTTATTCTAGGTTTAGAACCTTTACCACCGTCACTTGTTTTGTAGATACTTCTACGTAAAGGGACTGCGTTTTTATTATCGTCTGTTCCTATCTGTGGCATATTCTATTTGACTACCACTTAACCTTGTCAGCCCAGTAGGCTGCTGACATTTTACCCTTTGCAATGTTTTTACCGTGTCTTGCTTTAAAAGACTTTCTTTTTGCTTTTGTTCTTGCAGACTCACCTGCTTTAGGTTTACCTGCTGTCTTAGCACCTTGTTCACCAAATCTAATAGTTTTGATTTTATCACCCTCTTTAGCCACAACAACGTGTGACTTCTTTGGATGTTTAGGAGTACGTTTAGGTTTGTTGAACCCTGAGACTCCTGCTCGTGTTAATCTACTATCTTTCATTGTTAATGTACTATCCTATCTTCTTCTGTAGTTGTGTGTTCTAACTCATGTATCTCACCTATAACAAACAAACCATGTTCTATAGCTATTCTACTAGCCTCTAACATAGAGTTTGCTTTAATGTAAGGTCCAATTAAAACACCCGGACTACCATTTATATATTCTGTTATCCATATTTTCATTTATTTTTACGTGTCAGTTTATCTGCTGTCCTTTGAAAGGATGCTTCAAAAAACTTATCTAGTAAGTTACTTAAAAATTCTGATAACTTATTCTGATACTTCCTCATAATCACCGTGCTCTGCTGTTATATCAATCGTATGTTTCTCTGGTAATATAAATATTCCGCCACTTACGTTATGATTAACATCTAACTTATCAGTTTTAACAACTCCGGCTCTATCTAGTATCGTTTGTGCAGCTTGTAACTTATTGTTCGCTTGTGGAACCGGCTTATTAGATTTCATAATCTCTATAAGCTTAAAAGCTGCAGTAGGGGCTTCCCTTGCAAGTACGTCTGAGGCTAAATCTACTACTTCGTTTTTCAATGATTTTAAGATTTGATAGTGATTACCTGAATATCCTGCAAGTTCGGCTGACTTTTTGAAATCTCCACCAGTCTCAACGAGGTTATCTAAGAAAGCTTCTTGTTTCTCAGTAAGATTACGTTTCTTTTCTGGCAGATAAGTCATGCTATTATTATATACATACTTTACAAGTTTGTCAAGTGTTTTAATAAATTAGTTGTTATTTTAAAAAAGTACTTGACAGATGTGAAATATATGTGTATAATGAGTGTAACGGTTCCCCCGTTTGAATACATACAAAACCCCAGCAAAACCTACACACTTTTACGTCCTGTAAAGCTATACAAGTGTGTGGAGTTTTAGAAGATGCGGGGTTATCTGGTTTATGACCATATTGGTTAGAAATGTATAAGATTTATATATATACCCACCCACCCCCCGTGGCACACTGCCCACCCCCTAAACACTTGATAAATGGCAACACTTGTCACGTTCTATAATCTAGGCAACGCGTGACAAATAGGAACACTTGTCCACTTTACAAGCTCTAATGCCCCTTAGAAGTTTGTAACATTTGTCTAGTTTATGAGATGAGAGATTTTAGAGATGTTAGAGACTTTTATAAAAAGTGTCATACAAAGTGTCATACTTTTAAAAATTTCATAAGCTCAATCAACTCAATCAATGGTAATAATAAACCTACAATATTACCAATAAGCCCTCTCATCTTTTAAAGCTGTATAAAAATTAAGCACTTTTAAAACTGCATAGCTGTGAACCCTTTGTTTGTAAGGCTTTACAAGGTGCTAAATAATCCTTGCACTTCTTAACCATTAATGCATTATATATAGTAGAAATATATAAAACCTTTGGAGGGTTAGACAATGGAAGAACTAAACAAGAACTGGGAAAATGAGTTATCTTTAAAAAATGAGATACTCAGCAAAAATGCTTTTGATTTAACAAGTAGTGACAAATCATTTTTAAACTTTGTTAAATTAAAAGAAACATTTCATACAGAAGCATTAGACATGGTGAATTGGATTAATAAAGAAATAAAAGTTAATTCTGTCATGAATGAAAAAGTTTTAATTGAAAGCTATATTTACTTTATGAGTAGAGGATTTTTAAATTATCAGCCTGATAGATACGATTATAGAACTGCTGTATTTAATGATATAAAAGAAGCTATACAAAATGATGAGCCATATAATATTTATGACATAGTTTATAAATGGGATATGTGGTTTCATAGCTAAACCCCTTACCACCTAGATAGTCTTTCAGACTACACAAGCTCCTCTTTTGGGGCTTTAGGTGGTATAACAAGAAATAATAATTTAACTGGGAGGTTAAAAGATATGAAAGTAAAAAATATGACAAGTGCAAAAGGTAATAAAATAGCTAATCAATTTATAATAGTTGATGATAACAATGACCAAACTTTTCAAAGTTATAACAGCGTTATAGCTAAGAAAATACACAATGGTTTAATATATTTAGATAGCTATTTCTGGGACTACTCAGTCACTACTGGCAAATATAGAAATCAATTCTTAGGTGAAGGCATAGCCGACACAAGGAAAAAGATTGAGCAAGGCGTGTATATATTAACTGATTTAAATTCGTAAGGGGGTATAGATGATTTATATTAATCGTAAAGACTCTTACGGCAACTTTGAAACAGTTGATGAATTTGATGAAGGGCGTAAATATGCCAAAGAAATGTTAAAAGAATATCGCTTATCTGATACAAGTACATATTATTATATGAGTCAGAGATGCTGTAAGGATTGGCAAGAAGATACAGCCTAGACTAAAACAATAAAAACCCCCATTAATTTGGGGGTACTGTTAGCTTTTTAAAATACATAATAAGAGAGACCGACTGTGCCTTATTGTTTTATAGAGCTATAAGACTTCAAAAGTCTGTAAGACTTCAAAAGTCTGTAAGACTTCAAAAGTCTGTAAGACTTCACAAACTTTTTAAAACTTTACAAGATTTACAAGATATAAACGCCATGAATAATAGATTATCACTAGAATTTATCGGACTCATTCTAAGCCCTTGTGTTGAATAGTTGGGCAAAGGGATACCTGAGTATCTAAAAAGTCTAAGCTCTATTTTACTGTATGAATATACAGCAGTAGGAATACTTAGCATATAAGAGGTGAGATGTAAAGCGATATGTCAATAATAAAATAAAAATAATTGTTGTATTATCTTGACAGCTATTATAAATTTATAGGTATCAAATAAACAAAAGCAAGAGGGCTTTAGAACTATGACAGAATATCAAACCAAAGCAAACTTTATAGCTTCAATATTTGAAGGAGAAACTTGTTCTTCTTTCAATATGTGCTGTGAAGATGAAGATTTTAAAAACATATTCATTACTGGTGTTAAATCTAATCAGCCAGTAATTGATGTAGCAAATGTTCTTTGTAACTATGCTAACGAAAATTTAATATAAGGGGTGGCGTAATGTTAGGAATTAGAAAAGATAATAAAGGATTGTATCAAGGATTTTCAATGACTTTTGAAAATGGGTATGAGATTTCAGTACAGTTTGGTACTGTAAACTATTGTTCAAATAGATATTTGGCTAGAAGTAAACAAAATCTTATAAACAAGTGTGTAAATAGTGAGACAGCAATTTTTAAACCAAATGGAAAGTTTTTAAAATACAAAGGAGATACTGTGCAAAGTTTTCAAACTTCAAATGATGTTGCTAAAACTATTGCATACATTCAAACGCTTGAAGCTAATAACTATGGGAGGGTGGCGTAGATGAAGATAACTAAAGC
>Ga0209535_1003297_pt1 | contig 10308 bp, 34 predicted proteins | sample LinPmetageLP28_FD_184041 | JGI IMG/M metagenome (GOLD analysis project Ga0209535, IMG submission 184041) | Marine viral communities from the Pacific Ocean - LP-28 (SPAdes) (version 2) | ecosystem: Environmental > Aquatic > Marine > Oceanic | place: Pacific Ocean | collected 2009-08-22
TCACAAAGGCTGTACCATATAGGCCAGCCAACGGGATAGATGTCGGTAGAGAAATATTCTATTGCGGCAATCCAAACGAGATGTACTTCTCATGTTATGATGGGAGAATCTCCGGTACCACTCAACACTACATACTTGCTGATAGCTTTGCTTGGCCTGGATCCTCTGGGTCCGTAATGTTCAACGATGCAGGTAGAGTTGTGGGCGTAGTATCATCTGTTGCACTTGAAGCACCGACAGGAGTTCCCGTGTTGGTTCCTCACTTCGTAAGACTTGGACCTCTCATTTCTTTAAGTAAGAAGCAAATCTGGGAGATCATACGTGAATGAGCCAGATCAAGTCCATGGTTGGATGCCTAATAATTGACGGCGAAAAGCTCGGCTTAATTACAAACGAGATTAAATCAGGAACATGGACAGAGGAGCCTCTGTTCAATTGGACAACCAGCTATGAGATCAGATACGTCGATGGACAACATTGCATTATGACAAGCGGGTCCTTTGAGAGGTTACTTGAAAAGGGAAAAATAACAATATTGAGCTTCCCTCCTACCGAGGTACTACCCCCCTCCTACCCTACTGGGGGTCCTCCTGATGACTCCTAGGTATGAAAGCGTAGAGACGATAATCATGGAGCTCTGGGAGTATTGTATGGAGCTTGAGGACGAATACCACCGCACAGGCGACCACGCAGTCCTGATCCAATTCGCTGTAGCCATTGTATCTGTCCAACATTGGGAGGATGTACTCTTGAGGATGGAGGGACTCGATGTCTATCGATTTTATTTTTAAAAAAGGTGACTTGATTGGAGTCAACAATGGAGACTTCATTGAGAAGTTCCTTATTGCTCAAGTGATCCGTCACAACCGCTTCTTCTATTGTCTATGCTTGGATACGCAAGTCTTCCACTTCTTGGTGTTCGACCCGCTGCATCACTTTATGTTGTGCCCTGAATTCGATCCGGATATCAAACCGGATATCGATGTCTTGTCGATGGGCGTTGAGTTCTATGAGGCCCTAGACCGACTATTTGGGTACATCGAGGATGATGAGGACAGTTCCGACTTTTGAGTCGGTAGTCTCAATGTTGCGATCGCAACATGAAAAACTTTACATAACTATGAATGAACTTTCTGCAGAAACAGCAAGCACACTCCGCCCTTTGTAGCGATACCATATCGGCATCCCTCTAAAAAACTTTACATAACTATGTGAAATAAAGTAAAAAAAATGTTGGACAGAAATTGTCCGCTTGTTTGTTTTAAGTGACGGTCAATAAATGTCCGCTCCCTATCAGTATACCATGTTCAGCGGGGATTGTCAAATCAAAACGACAAAATACTTTACATAACTATGCAAATAACTTTGCTGCATTTGCAAAAAACTTAACATAACTATTCACGCGCGTGTTCCTTATAATAAAACGCATGCTACGCGATACGGTCAAAAACTGTCCGACAAAGTAACAAATAAAACTTGACAAACAAAACCAAACGGGCTACCTTATAGTATAACCACAAAACATTGGAGATAACATGATACAAACATCAGACCTAATAAGGCATCACGAGTGCAAGAGTTCCATAGGACTCGTTATCAAAACCTTCGATTACGCACTCAGTTCTTGCTCATTAAGAAGAAACGGTGAGACATTGAGCCGTTATGAGAAAAAACAACAAAGATGCGAAATACTGTGGCTCAAAGAACCCAGTTTCACTGGGTGGACTGTTTTTGCGACAAAATATCTCATAAAATTGGAGAGACAACAATGAATGTTGGAGACTTAGTAACAGAGCCGTACTGGAGCGAAGCAGGTATAGGCATAATACTCATACACAAACCACGTAAAGCACAGCGCGGTGGTTGGGGTTGGTTTGTATTGTGGATAACTGGCCCCAAAAGCCAACGAGGTAGGGAGTATGCACATCAGTGGCATTGCACCGCTGACCTTATCCCACTCGGTCAAAAACTGTCCGAGAAAGGTAAAGAAAAAACTTGACAATCATTCTTCAGCGTGATACACTACCAACAGAACACAAAAACATGGAGACAAAATGACTGAACACTTTTATCAAAGGGGCGATCTCGTTATCATGATAGGTAGAGATTACTCAAACATCGCAGAGGGTTCGATAGGTATCGTACGAAACACTCATGGGAACCTTATAAATGTTACGCTACCCGAAGGTACATGGGCTTTCCCAAAGTGGGAACTTAAGCCATTAACAAAGGAGAACTCATGCAAGTAGGACAATTATACTCATGCAAGTGGACATCATCCCCATACTCCGAAATAGAGCGTGGGTGGGATATGTTGATGTTTTTAGGTGTGGACACTGAACGTCGAAACCGATATATGTTCTATGATCTTGTTCATGGTGCTAAACGCAGACTAGGCGAGGGTCTTATCATTCACTGCAAAGAACTAACAAAGGAGGACTCATGCACCCAATGATAGGCAAAACATTCTCGGTCAAAGTAGATGGACTGCTTCGTACATACGAGATAGTAGAGGTAGACAACGAGGGTTGGATCAAATTGTTGAGAAAAGACAACAACAAATACATCTATTTTCACGAGGACATACACAGACCCATGTTAAATAAATTAGGATATAAAAGGAGAGAGACATGAAATCATATGAAATTGGAGACCTTGTAAAACTCTCATTCCGCGGGAAACTCTCGCTCCAAACGTCCATCATTGCTAGCAAGGTCGGCATCATTCTATGTAACGACCTATTGCACGACAATCTGTACTTTGTGAAGTGGCTAGCAACAGGCGTGTCTGCCGAAGTCCATAAAGATTTTATAGAAAAACTTAAAGAAAATACTTGACAAATGAAACCAAACGTATTACACTCTATAACATAACCCAAACGACCTTGGAGGTCACAATGAAAAACAGAACTTGCATCCATTGCGAAGATACTTTCGACTTACACTCACAACTCAAGCAACGTGTCGGAGGACGCATCAACGAGTGCCCCGACTGTGTTGTCGAATTGCAAACAGAAATCAAAGAGACAATCAGAGCCGTATCTAGTGGCGATGGTAAGATGGCTTGCATCCAAATCCTCAAGTTCAACAACGAGGATGATGCTGACCTTTATCGCAAGGGTTGGGATCAATGGTCGGGTTGGAACAACCAACGCAGTGGCTCAGTCCACGACGTAGCCTTTACAAAGATAGGCGAGAACAGTGGGAACGGTAACCACAAGGGGAAATCATGATAGAGATAGGAACATTGGTACGACTAAAGTTTAAGTCAGTCAGGTACTCACAATACGACCTTAGATCCGAGAAGATCGAGAATGACGAGGACAAGCCCGTTGGGATAGTAGTCAAGCGCGGCTACAGTCACCACAAAGGCCCACTCGTAGTAAAATGGATCAACGGAAATGCCGAGATTGGTCATCCGACTGGCTCTATCGGCTACTTTGATAAGTATAATGTGGAGCCAATGGGATGATTGAGATAGGAACATTGGTGAGGTCTATTGAAGATGGAGAACTCGGTATTGTAATGCGCTCTTACAAGACAGAGGTTTCTCATGGCCCCGAAAACGAGGGACTTTCAGAATTCAGGATGTTGTACCGAATCATATGGGCAGATACTCACAAAGGTATGCATTATGAAGAAGAATTTGAGGTGATAGCATGATTGAAATTGGAGACATTGTAGCATGGGATTGCCCATCTACGGAGACCACCATGTATGGTATCGTTGTAGACACCGTATCATTGGGTCGCCGAATCATCATCGTCAACTTTGGAGGTCACATGTGGAATTATTTTGACGAAGCAAAACTAAGGAGGATCGCATGAACCACTACCCTATTGGAACCCTAGTCCGCCACCGACACTTTTATAAACGCACACTGGGTATAGTCAAGTCCGTGGACACATCGTGCACAAAAGTACTCATGACTGTCTCATGGTTCTCCTCTTTGGAAGAATCTTTAGACGAAATGTGGGAACTCATAAGCATCGAGGAGATCGACAATGAAGAACAATTTTAACAAAGGCGACCTTATCCGCAACGATAAGTTCGATGAATATGCCGTATTTTTAGGCAATAGCCCCATATACACGGGGTGGATAGAGGTACTCATGATCTCCACAGGCGAGAAAATGAGCGTACACGATTACATATGGGAGTTAGTATGATTGATTTAGGAGCATTGGTAAAATGGCGTGATGGAAGTGTGGGATTGGTTATCTCGATCCATCAAAGCAACGGATGTAACACATGTGCATACGGGATCAAGTGGCTCGACGGCTCATCGGGTGTTTTGTCGGCTTGGCAATTCGAGGTGATAGCATGATAAAAGTCGGAGACATGGTTGGATTCGAGTTTAAAGGCGAAGCCCATCTAGCAATCATTACCGAGGATCTCGGCAAGGGTTACAGGTACGGACGATACACGGGTCTGCTTGTGGGATCTGATGGTGATTTGATACCTCTCAACCCTGAAGATGTTACGGTTCTAGCGAACAAATTTCAGCTGGAGGGGTGGGAAAAGAAAAAAAACTTAAAGAAAATACTTGACAAATCTGAGCCACCGTGATACCTTAATAACACTAAACACGAAACCCCCACAAACTGGAGAACATATGAAGATATATGAAAACAAAGACCGCAAACGAGACATATCCTGTGGCTATTGCCACCACGAAGGTCACAACAAGCGGAACTGTCCACACATGAAAGCCCAATGGCTTGCGAATCCACAAGTTCACGAGACCTACGATCATGAGAGTTTGACTGGTATCGATAAATCCATGTTCCCTGTTGTCTACCACAGGTTTTGGGGCGACGAAGATGCAACACGACAGTTTCGTGCTCACTGGCGATACATGAAGAACCGCTTTGCAACCAATGTCGAAACCAAAACAAAGAAACGTAAGAAGTCAAGGTGTGGATTCTGCGGCTCCACCGCACACAACCGACGCAATTGCAACAAAATGAAGAACTTTGTCCATGTTCTCAACGAGACCAACAAGGGCTATCGTGCCGCTTTCTACGACAAGTTTGTCGAGGGCATGGGGCTGGGTGCTGGGGCACTGGTATCTGCACATGGCTATGAGGGTGAATGTGTAGCATTGGTCACATCCTTTCCAACAGACAAAATCATGTTCACGAATCTTCTAAGAACATGGAATGATTACCACTCACGCGCCCCAATGAGCCTAAATATGGGCGGCAACGAGTTCAAAGTCAACCTAGGCAACGATTGGATTCGAGCGGACATATACGTCGACGGGTTCTTCGACAAGGTGGGTGTATGGAAAAGCATGTACTCGTCATGGGGGCGAATCAATAGCGTTGTTTCCCCCGCTCCCAATCGACCGACAAAAGAATGGTTCATGGGTCAATCTCCATGCTTTGAGTGGGTCGTAAAGAAGAAAAATCAATTGGAACTCATGGGGCAATTTTACACCTTAATCAAAGAGTTCTACCCTCACAACAACCTCAGAACCAAACTAGGAGCAAAAATCTATGACCAATTCTACATCAAATAAGCCCCAATTGGGCGACCTCGTAATCAAATCAACCAGTATGGAAACGGCAATGGGCATCATTTGCTTGATCGACCCATCCGTGACCACACCTTACTTTATCGAATGGACAAGTGGAATCATGTGTGGGTACACTACTGCCCATCCACTCGACCATGTAGAACAATGGAGAAAAAAACTTCATAAAAAAACTTGACAACTGAACTCAAACGTATTACATTATCTACACTAACCCAAACCACGGAGACAACATGAAAGTATATGTTGGACGACTTAAATACCTTAACGACGACGATGTAGACATTGTTGTAGCAACCACCCTTGAACGAGTCGAAAGCGAACTAATAGCAATGTCTAGACACTACATAGAATACATGGATGAAGATCATAGCGATCTATTGAAAGACGCTGAAACATTCGAGGATCACAACAACATTGGGTGGAACCATGAATGGTATTACCTAGCATGGGAACGCTGCGATGTTCTCTCAGACGAACACATCCTTAAACACGCTATGGAGGCGATATAATGGAACACTTAACAAATTGCCACGGAGAATGGAACGCTCTATTTGCTATCCTATCTTCAGTTCCCCTCCTAGGGGTGTGGACAAGGCACAAACTACTCACACGTAACTGCGAGGAAGAACAATGCGAATAGAAGTCGGAGACCTTGTAAGAATAATGGATGGTGGATGGAACGGACACCTTGCTCTTGTGATGTTCATACCCATTTACAATGTAGCAAGGGTAAAGATTCTTGACCCCATCGCAAGCGACCAATGCTCAAGCAACGGCTACGTGGCCTATAACACAGACTCACTGGAGAAATTATGATAGAAGTTGGAGACCTTGTAAGGATAAAAAACTCACCCGATCAACCACCCCGACACCCAAACTATATCGGCAAACTGGCTATCGTCGTCGTCAAAGGAACTTGGTCGGCAGACATTCACATTGTAGGCACTGGGGGCGAACCTCGCATCCACCTTGATAACTTGGAGAAACTATGATACAAGTCGGAGACCTCGTAAGGATAAAACATCCATTATTCAGACGCATACTAGCCATCGTTGTCGGCATTGACCATCGAGGCGCAATCTGCGCCATTCGATTCCTCGATTCAAACGAAAAAGTCAACTACCACATTTCAAGACTGGAGAAATTATGAACAACCAAATCAAACTAACAATCGACCTATCCGACGAACTATTGGACAAGGTACTTACAGTAATAGCCCTCAGTGGCTCACAGAACCCCATGCAAGCCATGATGATGGGAATGGGTACTAAGCCCCTACCCCCGCAAGAAAAACCCGAAGAACGCCCGTCTATGGGCTTTAATATGGAGAGTCCAAATGACGACAAAGAGACAAAAGAAAAAGAATAATAAGAAAGAACTCCCAAAGGAGCGCAACTGGATCACTGTAGGTGCAATTCAGCGCAAGGCTGGAGCACACGTTGATCGAAAGAAGCAACGCAACAAACGAAAGTGTCGAGGGAGACACAAGGAGGCCGAATGATCCTACTACTACTAGCATGCCTTGCCCCCAAATACATCGGAACAATCGACATGATAGACAATGGTCTGTGTACAATTGAATTCGATGATCACTTTCACTTCTACGATGTGTCCGTTTGCAACGGTAAAGTAGAGGGCGATAAAATAAAAGTTCATTAAAATACTTGACAAACTCACACCACCTTGTTACCTTATCTACACTAACCACAAAACATGGAGACAACATGCTTTACAAAGGTTTATTCATCGCAAGAATACCCAACGACGAACATGCTAGATCGAAGATTGACGAATTCAAAGAACAGCACGGACAACTAAAAATGTATGGTCGCCACAAAGACCGCAAAGGTGCAATGAGAGCCGTTGGTCGCACTCTAAACACCCATGGAGACCTACCATGGCGGCTAGGTACGGAGATTGTAATTCATCGCGGTGAGAGCGGTATGACTTTCAAGCAGTTCCAATCCTTAGAGGTCGGAGACCTAGTATCCCCCTACCACTGGAACACCCAAAAGAACTATGGTAAAATCGGCATCGTTGTCGGTAAGGAGGGCAAGAACAAACTCAAGGTAGCCTTTAATGGCTCGACAAACTGGACTACAAGACAAAACTTTATTCTATTCAATCGGGAGGAGCAATGAAAGCAGGAATGATACTACGCAGTAAAAGACGTTTCAAGGGCACTGATAGACGCTGGTTCATCAAGAAAGAGGGCGACATCAAGCGCGAGACGCGAGGCTCTACAACTATGGTCAAAGGCTATCGAGTCGCACCATTGGAGAACTTAGAGAACGGCTTTTGGATTACAGAAGAACAACTACACAAAAGATTCGAGGAGGTAGTATGAACATCGGAGACCTTGTAAAACACGTTCACTTAGGTGGTTGTGGCTTGATCATAGATACACACATGAAACACTCGAACATTGCGCTGGGAGTGACTGAGTGGTTCGTTATTAAATGGTTCCAAACACCCACACAACGTAGTCGAGATATTTATATGCCCGCCTTTCTCGAACCTATAGAACAAACGGACAAAAACTGTCCGCCAAATTAACAAATAAAACTTGACAAATTCGTCCCACCGTGATACACTTATAACATCACCAACAAACATGGAGACAAAATGAGCAATACCCAAGTCGGAGACATTTACCATTGCAGAATCATGGATGATAGTGGCGAGTATTTCATCGCTATGGTCACAAAGATTACAGACGACTACCACAACCCCATTACCCTAACTTGCATTGCAACCCATGCGAAGTGGTGGAAAGTGGGACAAACAACACACCGCGACCACCACACCATCAGAATGATAGGGGAGAAAATAGCATGATACAAGTCGGAGACTTAGTGAAACACAGACACCTCGGTGGACTAGGACTCGTCAAGAGAGTCGCCAAAACCTCTTACACCGTCACAGAAACCGCATACCAAGCCACGATTCAGTGGCTTATCAACCCCTACGAGGGTGGTGGATACACCGTCCTGTGGACAAAGCACCTCGAAAAATCGGAGAGAAAATGAACAAGCAATTAACAAAGAAACAAAAGAAACAAATGCTACTGGATGCCGTCCTTATCGCTGAGGGCGAGAAAGATCCAACTCCAACCATGTCCTACGTCGATGCTTGGCAACACCTAGTGAACACTGGAGAGGTGTGGAAATTGCAAGGTTGGTTCCAAAGGGCAGCCTTTCGGATGATCTCGCAAGGAACCATTGACCCAGCACCAGTTACAGACGATGAAGTCCCAAACAACGAGGATGAGCAATGAAAGTCGGAGACTTAATCGGATTCAGAGGAACACCACACATAGTGGTTAAAATACGACCATCAATCCCAAACGCAAGAGCGGGACAGGAGACAGTGGTATTATTGGATACAAAGCAACTAGAAACACGAACCATCCCCATGAAGTGGATAAGGAATCGCAAATGAACATCGGAGACCTTGTAGTGGACGATTGGGATCAAATCGCCATCGTCACATCATTTGTGGGTGTAACTGACCGTGTGAGAATAAAATACATCATTGATGGAGTCGTTAGAACGTCGTGGGCATCGAACCTTTATCCATTAAACTAAAAAAACTTCATAAAAAAACTTGACAACTGAACTCAAACACATTACATTATCTACACTAACCACAAAAACCCTTTCATATTGGAGTCAACCATGAAAGCATTTAACCAATCAAACAATTCATCAACCTCATCAAGCAGTACAAAAGCCAAGTCGGCTTGTTCATATTGTGGCGACGTCGATCACCAAGTCACCAAGTGCCCCAACGCAGTGACTGATTGGGCATACTTCCAACGCTTCGAGATCCCATGCATGGATCCAGCGAACTGGACTAATACTCCCAAGCCAGCCGCTCAAGGACAACGATGGAACGCTCAAGACCGAACCGCACGTTGGTTCAAATCCCCATCAGGCTGGTCAAAGTGGTATTTCTCATGTGAAAAAGCCGTCGGAAAGATCGAGGCATACGAATTGCGCCAAGCAAAGAAAGCAAATCTCCCCAAAACCAAACGTGCAAAGTCATGCGGTTTCTGTGGTGGTGTAGGTCACAATCGTCGTGACTGTGCTGAAATGACCGCACTCAATGAACGTCTTATCAAAGCAAATGCTCACTGGCGGCAACGACTCTATGACTATTTCGTCAAGGAACTCGGACTGGGCAACGGTGCATTGGTCAAGGTTACAAAGACTGGTGGCTGGCAACAACCAAAATCCTCCCATGTCGGTATCATAACGTCTATCAATTGGGATGAACTCAACATGTTCTGCTACACAGAGGGAGATAAACGACGATGGAGTTCCGCTGTTCATGAACACCTAAAAGCACCATTGCGAATCGACGCAATCGTCGACGGTAACAAGACTCAGATCCAATGGTCACAGGCAAGCAGCAACCAATACAATGTCCGTATGATTTGTGATACGCATGGTAGACCGCTTGTAGACAATTGGACTTACAATTGGCAATGTGCCGAATTTGTGAGCGTGGTCTCCCCTACTGAGACACCCCTATCTGAAGAATGGCTCACACAGGGTCAACAGGAGTGCGTACAATTCATCACGAAGAAGTATTCACTATCGAAACTCACAGAATGGAAAGCAATCGAGATCCTCGAGAACTACGAGAAGCGTTACAACTTAAAATAAAAAACTTTAACTTTCAACTTGACAAATCCATTTGGATATGTTATAATACTACACCCCCTAAGACTAAACAAGGAGTTTATATGTCTTTTTTCACTGA
>Ga0209535_1003298_pt1 | contig 10307 bp, 11 predicted proteins | sample LinPmetageLP28_FD_184041 | JGI IMG/M metagenome (GOLD analysis project Ga0209535, IMG submission 184041) | Marine viral communities from the Pacific Ocean - LP-28 (SPAdes) (version 2) | ecosystem: Environmental > Aquatic > Marine > Oceanic | place: Pacific Ocean | collected 2009-08-22
AAATGATGGAACCAATATCGTTTAATGCAAATATGTTCGCATCTATTCTACAATCAAATAAAGATTGTGAAAGTGCAACATTAGAAGTTAGTTCACAAGGGTTATCAAGAATTAAATTTGAAATCGATAATTACGATTCAGAATACTTCTTGGTATCAACACAAGCAGTTAACTAATGGAAAGTTTAAAACACAGTTTATGGGTTGAAAAATATAGACCGACATCATTGGAAAATTACATAGGTAATGACCATTTGAAAAGTAAGGTGTCGGTGTATCTTGAATCAGGAGACATACCACATTTGTTATTATTTGGTAGAGCAGGAACAGGTAAAACTACTCTTGCTAAACTATTGATAAACAATATAGAGTGTGATTATCTTTATATCAACGCATCAGACGAGAATAGTGTAGATGTAGTTCGTGAGAAAGTCAAGAACTTCGCATCAACATTAGGTTTCAAAGATATGAAAGTCATAATCTTGGACGAGTGTGATTACATTACACCAAACGCCCAAGCAGCACTTCGTAATCTTATGGAAACTTTCTCAAAGAATTGTCGTTTTATACTGACTTGTAATTATGTGGAAAGAATAATTGACCCGATACAAAGTCGTTGTCAATCATTTCAAATTGTCCCACCAGACAGAAAACAAGTCGCACAACATCTGGCAAATATATTGACAAATGAAAATGTTCAGTATGACATCAAAGACATAGCAACCATAGTGAATGGTGGTTATCCAGATATCAGAAGAGTAATCAATGGCGCTCAACGACAAGTTGTAAACTCTCAATTAACAATCGATGAAAATACTATTGTTCAAAATGATTATAAAAATCAAGTGATGGATATATTGAAAACACAAGATAAAAAGAATTCATTTAAAAACATTAGACAATTGTTAGCAGATTCAAAAGTAACGGACTTCTCTGATTTATTCAGATTGATGTTTGATACCGTAGATGATTGGGGAGCAGGACATATCGCTGAGTGTATATTGATTTTAAGTAAATACCAACAATCAGATGCAGTAGTAGTTGATAAAGAAATCAACATTATGGCTATGTTTGTAGAATTAATAGGGAGTATTAAATGAGTCATCCAGACGGAGGAATTCCACCAAGACAAGATGGACTTCAATTAGATATATCAAAAACAGATACTATTGTTTGTGAGGAGTGTGGAAACGCATCTTTTATACAAGCATTTTTCTTAAAGAAAGTATCAGCTTTGGTATCACCAACAGGTAAAGAAGCCATTATTCCAATGCAAGTATTTAGTTGTGGTAATTGTGGAGCAATTCCAAAGAATATGTTAGACCAACAAGGAGTATAATCGTGGGAATAATTGACAAAGTAAAAAAAGTAATAGATTGGAAACCACCTTCAAGTAAACAAAGTGGAATTACAAACGCAGATAAATTATACTCTGATGAAACTATCGGTTATGTTGAAATGTATTACAATGATAACGATAGAATTATAAATGGTAATCCAGACGGAACAATACCTGATACTGATTTACGATATAATCGACCTACCAAAAACACCGTACCAATAAAAGTTGGCTTAAATCCTTCTTATTATTTACACGGAAGTAGAATTGAGGACCCAAAGTATAACGACAAAAACGCTCCATTACAAATACATTGTTTCGGAGATAGTTGGACATACGGGTGGGATGTTGAACAAGAAGAAGCATTTCCACATTTATTGGGTGACGAAAAGACTTCGGTATGGAATTACGGAGCAGGAAAAACAGGTTTAGATTATTGTGTGAAAAAAATAACAGAAGTTTATAGAGATTTTAACCACAAAGAAAATCAAAATTTTGTATATGTTGTTACGATTCCACATAGTTTTAGAAGAATGCACTTTGAGGACAACGGAGTAGCTCGTAGATGTTGGGATAAACCAACTGCGGCAGAGCAAAATGAATACAATCATTTCTTATATTTCTATCATCATTACGAAATTCTAAATCGTTTAGTCGGTAGAAATAAAATTATATGGGGAACTTGGGACGACGAAATACCTAAACACTTCATAGATATATTCTTTGATTTGTATGATTTAGCCGGTAGACACCCAGGCCCTGAATCTCACAAATTATATGCAGAAAAAATTAAAGATATAATGAGAAAAAGTGGTTGGTATGAAAAAGAAAATAAATAGAGTTCACTACAATGTAGATAAATTCTACAATGAAAATTATAGAATAGTTTTAAAAGAACAAACTGAAAATAATTTTCCAAAAGGTGAACACGGAATGAAACTCTATCAACACATCGACGACGAGGGTAATACAATATATTCTAATGAACAAGGTGAATATGTTTACAATCATCATCAAGCTCTCAATATTTATCAAAACAATATGGGTAAATTTGAGGGTGGAAGACAACACGACCCAATCTACAATGATGAAAATGTTGGAAGACAAATCTATACTTTCGGTTGTAGTTGGACTTATGGTTGGGATATACCACAAGAGCAAACCTTTACTCATTTACTCGGAGATGAAAACACTTCAGTTCATAATTACGGAGCAGGTGGAACAGGTTTAGATTTCGCAGTTAAGACTTTATCAGAAGTTTATATACCAGAATCAACAAGACAAATATTTATCATTACAATGCCACACTTTTTCAGACGAACTTGGTTTGATGACAATGGTGTTGTATTGAGGTCTTGGCAGGTAAAAGAACAAACTGATATAAATGAGTATAATAATTACTTTAATTTTCTACATAACTATGAATTATTAAACAGATTTGTAGGTCGTGATAAAATTATATGGGGGACTTGGGAAAATGATATACCAAGAGACAAGTTTGATGTTGTGTTTGAGTGCATAGACCACACATCAGACGGACTACACCCCGGACCAAAAGCACACAAACAATACGCAGAAAGATTAAAGAAAATAATGAAAGAAAAATTGGAAGTTTATAAGACATATGAATCCACACGATAAAAAATGGAAAGAAAAAAAGTTAAATCATTATGATAATAGAATATTATTTGATAATAATGATGACTTTTATGTTATGGGAGATTGGGAAGACCCAATTATGAAAGCCCACGCAGAAATAACTTGTCGTAATGGTGGTGATATCTTAGAGGTTGGATTTGGTATGGGTATTAGTGCAGATTATATTCAAGAACAAGATATAAAATCACATACAATTATCGAATTGAATGATGAGATATATGAAAAGGCAGTTGAGTGGGCAAAAGATAAACCAAATACAGAGATAGTTTCTGGTGATTGGAAATCGGTAGAACTTGATAAAAAGTTTGACGCTATATTCTTTGATGCTCACGTTCAAGAACCACTAATAGCATTATTCCCGATACATATTTTAAGATATTGTAGAGTGGGAACTATACTTACTTTCTTTAATCATTTGTGGAAGAGGACTACTGGTTGGACACCACAATTTTTTGACAAAGACCAAATCAAGTTTTATGAGATAGATGGTAAAGTTCCAAATGATAAGCAAAATGGTTATGTTGATGAGCACGATACTTATTATTTACCAGAGTGGATAATTACAGAAGATGATACTGAGGAAAAGTATAGAAAATGTATTACAAGATAGATTTAAGTAATTACGAACCACGAGAAGTTCCAGCGTATCAAGAGTTTACAAACTATAATGATATTCATTCAGAACAGATTGAAGTAGTATCAGAAGAGTTGGATAACTTTAAAGATTCATTTGGAAAAGATTGGCAAGAGTGGAATTTAAAAGACCTACGGAGTAGATTAAAAGATAATTGGACATTTTATTTAACCGAATGTGGTTGGGCATTTATAGATTGGAATAGAAAGTATCCTTATTTATGTAATCGTTATATAATGCCAGAGTATAGAAATAAAGGATTGGGTAGTGATTTAGTATGGTTGAGATGTAATGAAATCATCAAACAAGGATACAATTACGCTTCAATTAAATTAGAAGATTGGAATAAGCCAGCTCTATCAGTTATGAAAGAAGATATTTTTACGGAATTAACAGAAATTTGATATTTATATATAGGAAAAAATTATGTCAGTACAAACAAAAATAGAAAATTATTTAAATTACATCACAGGAAGTGGTGGAAATTGGCCAAGTAATACCAATATTGGTGTTATAGGTGGAGTAGATTACATTGTTGAAAGTGGTTCAGATAATATATACTTTCACGAAATGAATACTGCTTGTGGAGTTTATGGTTCATACGCGACACAAGTGTCGATATTTAATAAAATATCAGACTACGCTAATGATAAAGATTGTACGAGTGCATATATTTATGGACAAGATGATTCACGAAAAAGAAATCCATCATCAATACAAGAACCCTTAATCAGTTCAAGTTTTGCCAGACACAACATTTCAGTAAATTTTGAATACGCAGAAAATACTTCATTAACATACTTTTCACAAAGAGGAAATGCAGACCACTTAGATAAATTTCATTTGTTTATGCAAACACCTTGGTATAGTGATGACAACTTGTTAGAGATTGTAAGTGGTTCATTTAACAAAAATACATTTAGAACAATTTTATCAAGTTCACCAGTTAGTTCTTCTTTGACACCATTATTCGATACAGGTTCGTATTCTACATCAAACCCATATCATCCAGACTTTGTGATAAAAAATGCAGACGAAGACGGAACTGCACACGGCGGAGATACTGGTTTACAATTTTACAGATATGTTGATTCAAATCCTACTTACCAAAATGCAGTAGATAGTGGTTCATATTTAATTGAAAAGTTTATTGTTCCGAGTGGAAGTATAATAAATACTGCAGGATATGCAAGTACAAGGAAAATGAACTATTTAATGACACCAGACCAACAAGTATTACTTGAGGATAAAGATGAACATCCATTATCTGAGGCACCAAAATGGGTAATGCAAGGTGATAAATGGTGTGGTGAAAATAGTTTAATGTATTCAAGTGTTAGTGGTAGTTTGATTCAAATGTATGATAACTCAACAAAGCAAGTTCAAGATATTCAAATTGGTGATGTAGTAAAATCTTACAAGCCAGCTGGATTGCCAGATGAAACTTTCAAATACGATTGGACAAATTATAGCACAACAGATTTGGGTGGTTCAGTATCGTCAGGTTCAGTAGTAGTTAGAACTTTTGTACATAATCATTACGGACATTATTTAGTTAATGGTTCGATAAAAATACCAGTAATGAATCAATCTATGATGAAAGGTGCAAGATATTTCTTGAAACAAGGAGATACTTGGAGTTTTGCAAAGCCATCAGATATATCAGTAGGAGATTATTTATTTGATAAAGACGGAAGTGAAGTTGAAGTTACATCAGTTTCAGAAGTCGGAGAGGATAATCCATACTATTCATTAGATGTAGAGGATATAGATACTTATTTCACATCAGAGATATTAGTTCATAATATCCCACCAAGAAAATGTTTCACAGGCGATACAATGATTACATTGTTTGACGGAACCTATCAAGAGATTAAGAATGTAACATCAGGTATGAAAATCAAAACATACAATCACAAAACTGGCAAATTACAAAATTCAGTCGTGGGTGATGTAACAAAAATTGAACACGATAACTTACTCGAGTATAGATTTGATAACAATACAATAATTAAAGCAACAGATGACCATCCATTTTATGTAGAGGGTCAAGGTTATAAAGCACCATTAGAATTAGGCGATAAAGTTTTAACTGATGATTTAAACAAAATAGAGTTGATGGGATATAAACCACTCAACACAATAGAAACAACATACAATATAGACAACACAAATAACGGCAAGAACTACTTTGCGAATAAGGTTTTAGTTTCGGATGAGTCTGATACATAATTACAATTTCAAGTGGTATCATTATAGAGACAATTTTTTATCACACGATGAATGTGACACAATAATAAAAAAGATTGATAATGCAGAACAAATATGGTCTAATTCAAAATTAGAAAAAAATGTTCAACTTGATGAACCAGAGTTGGTAGAAAAGTATTGGGGTTTATTTAATTTAGTAAACACATTACATTATCAGTTTGATATCACAGGCGTTCAAAGAAATCGTGTTTATGGTAAAAGATATTCACACGAGGGTTGGACCGAAGATGAATTCCCACATACAGATTTTGCAGCGGGAGAGGATAGATATGTGGATAGTACAACAAAATTTACTTGTGTAACTTATCTATCGGATGGTATGAGAGGTGGTGGATTAATGGTAGGAAATAATGTAGTACCAGTTAAAAAGGGTAGAGCAGTAATATTTCCATCATTTGCTAATCACAAAGTTACACAATTTTATGATAAAAATAGATATGTATTAATTAACTTTGCAGAGGGGAATACTTTCAAATGAAATATAACGATGATTTTAAATTTTCTATTCAAATACCAAACTTTCTATCAGAAGAAAGGTGTGATGAATTAAAGAAAGACATAATGGAATCTGAACAAGATGTAATTGGTTGTGTCGGAGATGAAAAGGGAACAGCAATATTGCCAGAAATTAGAAAAACTAATGAGTGGTATTTGTTTGACCAACCTGACAATGAATTTAGACCAGATAAGACCAACAAAGATTGGAAATGGTTACAAGACAAGATGTTTCAAATGGTAAACATAGTTAATGATAGTGTTTTTCATTTTGATGTCGATGGTTGTGATGATGAATTAAAACTAATAGAATACCAAGATGGTGGATTCTACGGATGGCACACAGACTTTAATGCAGGTAGTTGTTCCAATAGAAAAATTGTAGGAATTGTTCAATTGACAGACCCAAGTGAATATGAGGGTGGAGATGTTCAGTTCGGTATCCAAGACAAAGATACAAAAGAGTGGTACTCGATGAACAAATTAAAAGGTTCATTAACATTATTTCCGGCATTCCTATGTCATAATGTAACACCAGTCACGAAAGGTAAACGATATGTAATTCAAGAATTATTTGTCGGAGACCACTTCAGGTAGTAAAATGTATAAAGAAATAGATATGGATAGTTTAAAAATCAATCCTAATTTTAGGTGGTTTTTAGAAAGAGAGGACTTTTTCAGTAAAGATGAATGTCAGGAAATTATGGATATGATTGACTCACAAGCAAAACTGAAAAGTGGATATTATCGTGGAACAGAAAACAGAGATGCTCTTTCAAAAGACGATAAGAATTCTTGTATCTTAAACATTAAGAGAAACAGTAGTCCAGAAATATTAAATAAATTCTGGGGAGCTATCCAATTAGCAGACTTAACCACTTATCATTATGGTTGTAAAGGTATTTATAATAATAGAGTACAATGTCACAGATATGATGTAGGTCAATACTACAATCCACACGCCGATTTTCATTGGTTAGATAAGTATAGTGCAAATAAACTAACATTAATTGTATTTTTAAATGATGATTATGAGGGTGGAGAGTTTCATTTTTTTGATGGAAAAGTAATTGAACCAAAGGTGGGCAAATTAGTTATACACCCAACATTTGCAGGACACGGAGTTAAACCAGTAACAAAAGGACATAGATATTCTTGTGTGGCTTGGGGAGTAGGAGATACATTCGTATGATACAAAACGATACATTTGAATTTGTAGTGCATAAAGAAGATTTCTTATCAGAGAGTCAATGCGTAAAACTAATGCGATATCTTGAGAGAAATGAACCAACGATATCAGAACTTGCTGGCAAATATGATGATAACATTATGAATAAAGAGGTTCGTGATAACCAAGAAGTCAAAATCAATGACGAAAAACTAAGCAATAAATTAAAAATGGTATTTGAATTAGCAAATCACTCTATATTTAAATACAATATACAAGAATTAGAATCAGTAAAGATATTAAAGTATGGTGTTGGTGGTAAATACAAATGGCATACTGATTGTGGAGCAAAAGAAACTTCCACAAGAAAACTAACTGCCATTGTTCAGTTGTCAGATGAAACGAACTATGAGGGTGGAGATTTAGAGTTCGGTATCACAGATGACACAGGTAAAAATAATCATAAAGCAAATAAAACAAGAGGTAGTATAACTATCTTTCCATCATTTTTATCACATAGAGTTACACCAATCACTAAAGGAACAAGACACTCACTAATAACTTGGATGTTGGGAGATTGCTTTGTATGAAGTTAGCACTATGTATATGCCCACAATGGTCAATTGAATCACCATCATACGCACTCGGTGTATTGAAATCAGAAATCAATAATCCAAATGTAGAAATAAAACAATTTGATATCAACATCGATAGTTCAGTCTATATGAAGGATATTGATTATGAGTTTTGGTATGACTGGGGAAATGATAAACCTTGGAATTCTGATAATAACTTTAGAGAGTTTGTTTTACCAAGACTACAAGGTTTTTGGCAAAAGTACATTGATGAATTATCAACATATGACATTGTAACTTTTACTAATTACACTTCTAATATAATGTCAACCGACTACATAGCGAGATTCATAAAACAAAAAAATCCAAAGGTACAAATTTGGTATGGTGGACCATACTCTTGGTATTCTGAAACTGGTGGATTAACTGAGCAAGGTGGAATGCAAAATGATGTGAAAGTTTTTACTGATATTTATCATAGAGAATTTGTAGATGTTGCTTGTAATAGTTCAGACGGAGAAAAAGTTATAGGAGATTTAGTTGATTGTTATTTAAGAGACGGACACTATGAGAATGTAAAAGGTATTTGGAGGTGGGATAAAATGACACCAAGTTTTCCAACGGTTATGAAAGCCGGTAGAAGTGGAAGAAACCCAGTATTCAATGGTACAACAATTCCACTTAATCTAAATGATACAAAAACACCAAAGTGGGACAAGGAAATACTTGATAACTATTCCGTATTATCAAAAATGAGAACAGAGAGTCCAGAGTTTTACGGGACAGAAGCAACATCTTTCTTTGAAGAACATATGGAAGAAAAATACAAACCAGGAAAGAATAGAGGTTCATTAGTTGGTGAAGCTTATGGAGACGATAAACCTTTGTACGACGATTTCTTTGTTTTACCAATTCAGGGTTCAAGGGGTTGTACTTTTAAATGTACTTTTTGTGCAGAAACGAGATTGTATAGATACAAAAGTCCAGAAAAGATTATCGAACAAATGAAAGAAATGATTAAGGATACTGGCATACATAAATTTTGGTTCACAGACTCACTAATAAATGGTTCTATGAAACTATTTAGTAAATTTATAGACCAACTAGAATGTGAAATAGAATCAGGTGAACTACCAAAAACTGTAGAATGGGGTGGACACTTTAGAACACATAAAAAGTTAGGAACAGAATTATTGACAAGGGCAAATAAGACTGGATTGAATCATATGAATGTCGGATTTGAAAGTGGAGTTCCAAAAATATTAGGTTTAATGGAAAAGGGACAATTGCCAGATACCATTAGTGATTTTTTGAGAAGTTGTTACGAGAGTAAGGTAAAGTTTCAAGGTAATTGGTTACCAGGATTTCCGAAAGAAAATCATATGGACTTCTTGATTGGTTCAAAATGGTTGTTTGATAACGCTAAAAACTTTGGAGAGTTTGGAGAAATATTATTATTACAATCAACTGACATTTATGACCACACACCATTAGATGTTTATAAAGATGAATTTGATGTATCAAAAGAAAAGACTATGGTTAATTGCTGGATTAGTAATGATAATAAATCTTTTTTAATGGTTAGACACCTTCGTTCATTTTTATATGAAGCACAAGTTAATATGTATGGAATTTATTATAGAAGAAGAGTTTGGAATAATCCACTAACACTTCATAAAGTTGATGTAGATTTAAAAACTAATGTAGATGATATTATATTTGAAACTGAGTTTTTGGAGACAAAAAATTATACAGACCCAGAAAAGATAATTGAAAATGAAATGATATTAACTATTAAATCTTTTATTTGGACAATGGTAAATTTATCAAATAAATCAAATATTGATATAGAGGTTTATGATAAATTGATAACTTATCATTGTAAGAATTCATATTCAAAGGTAAGAATTAAATTAGAATCTTATGGGGATTTGTTTGACGCAAACATTGAATATGATGTCAGGGTGGACAAAGAGGACAAAAAGTTATTTGATGAAAAAACCGATAGCAAAGATTTTATTGTAAAGGGAAAGTTAAAAATTTCAGGGAATATAAATGATTACAAGTATAATGATAAAGTTAGAGAGTTATACGAGGATAGTATGGATTATAAAAAGCACAAAATTAATTTAAAACGAACTAATATGACAAGTCAATATTAAATAAA
>Ga0209535_1003300_pt1 | contig 10304 bp, 13 predicted proteins | sample LinPmetageLP28_FD_184041 | JGI IMG/M metagenome (GOLD analysis project Ga0209535, IMG submission 184041) | Marine viral communities from the Pacific Ocean - LP-28 (SPAdes) (version 2) | ecosystem: Environmental > Aquatic > Marine > Oceanic | place: Pacific Ocean | collected 2009-08-22
CATCATAGTTTTTCATAGGATAAGGACAGGCAATAATATCTTTGTCAGCTTCTATCATTTTCATAATGGTATCAAAATCAAAGTCTATGTCAGAGTCTATAAACAATAGGTGCTCATAGTTATGTTCATGGTTCAAGAAATCAGACACACATAAGTTTCTACCTTGTGTAACTAAAGATGATTTTAACATTGTAAAACTAACTAATATATTTTTCTTTAAACACTTTTGTTGAAACATTAATACAGACTGACAATAATGCATTGAAACATCACTATGACAAGGTGTACAGACCATAATTTTATATTTAGGCTCACTATCTAAATTTATTTCTATAGTTTCTGGTTCTTCTCCAAACCATATAGGTTCATTATTTTGCATTGATTGCTCCTTTTAAAAAATTAGTCCAGGCCATACTCTGCTTATTCCAATTGTAATATTGATTAGTATATTTTGATTGAAACTGTAAATGTTCTTGTATAATTTTATTATCTAAAGTTATTGCTGCAGCTTCTATTGCATTTGCAAATTTTCTAGCTAACTGTTTGTGATCTGTTAAATAGGGAACATATATTGGAAACTCAGCTCCTGTTTCAAACAACGCACCTAGATTAGTTGTAATACAATACAAACCCCCTGCCATACATTCTAATAATGATATACAAGAAGTTTCTTCCCATATACTAGGATAAGCATACATCTGATAATCTTTAATGTGTTCTCTAATATATTCATTAGATTTATAACCGATGTAATTTACATTAGGTAGTGTTTCAGCTTGCTCATACAGTGTTTCATAAAATTTATGATTAGCTTTATGAAAATCTTTACCATAAACTTCTGTTGAAGAATAAACATCTAAAGTAATTAAAGGATTTTTAACTAGTTGCATTGCACCTAATAAGACATTTAATCCCCTCCAAGGTGTGTTCTGATGTATAATTTTTATAGGTTGACCTTTTATATAAGGTTTAGTTGGTTCTATTTTTTCTATACCATTTTTTATAACTACACATTTTTCTGTTGGTAGATCAAAAGCTATTCTAAATTTTTCAAATGTCCAATGACTATTAAATATATACCAATCATACTTCTTGTGGTTGCCATGGTCCGTGAACCATGGTGCAAGATTCGGTTGATCGTATGAATTCTTTTGCCATAAGATATTTATCTTATCTTTATTAAGAGGTATTTTTTCAGGGACCGATGTACAAATAGAAACTTTATTTAGTAGACTCTTATCTACATATTTATTTAAAAACTCTAATTGTAACTCTGTTCCACCTTTAGGTGTTTGATTCATTGTTTTGATTCATTACTTTCTTTAATGCTTCTAATCCTTTTGGAGATATTTCTACTCTAACATCTTGTTCAATATCATTAACAGTTGTATCTGTGTTAGGGTCAGCTATATCGGCATCTCTTTCTGTTTCGTTAGCATATATTTTATTTTTTCTTGTATTTCTTATTGTGACTGTAGTTGTACAATTTATTTTAAGTAAATCATCTGACATTATCCATTCTCCTGTGATCTATCTATTAGGGCATAACTAACAGAACCTGTTATTTCATTTGCAGTTCCCGCCTGCATCTTAATAACATCTCCTGCTTCTAAGTTTAATGGTCCTGTTAACATGCTTTCTGTATTTAAGTTAACTTGTTTGTAACCTATTTTAACATCTGATGCACCTGCTTTTTTTAATATCAAATGTGCATTTACATTGCTAGCCGTATCATGAACCGCTTGGACACTTCTAACAATAGCGATCGCTGATGTAGATACAGACAACACTGTTGTTGCATTAGTATTAGTTAAATTAAATGTAGCGCTTTTGTATTGTATTGTCATGACATAAAGTAATTAAATATATCCTGCTCTTGTTTTAAGTCTTGTTGAAAAGCAAAATTAAGTTGATTTTTTACAGTATCAATAGATTCTAATATTTGTCTTTGGTTTTCAGAACTATATTCTTCTTGAGGTTCAGGTATGTATACGCTTATTTTAGCCATTATCTACGTCCATCTGGTTTTGCATCAAGTCTAAACGTACCGTAACGCCAAGTTTCACCTACAGCATCATTTTCTATTTTAAGAGAAACTAGTCTTCCTCTAGCACGTGTATCTATTTTATCAGTAGAAGATGTAACTGTAAAAGGTCCAAGAGGCGAACTTGTAGATGTATTGTTTGGATAGTCATTTATAAATATAGTAACTTTTGAATTGCCTGTTATTAATTGGTAGTCTGGTATAAATCTTTTTACAGACATAAAAAATTCTCCGTCACCCCTATAATCAATAGAGGCTCCACCACTTGTTATATCAAAATCACCTGATTTAATAAATGCATTTATAGAAGAAGTTCCAGATGTATTTACCTGATCCGTTCCTTTTTCATGTTCATAATATATACTAGAACCTGATAAATTAGTAATTCCTTGTATGTCAAATACAGGAGTTGCTGTTAAATTATATTCTGTTGCATAAGGCAAATCAAATACTCCTTGGTCTGCATAAGTAGATCGTGCAAGAGAACTAGTTGTCCAACAATTTTCACCATAGTTAAATGAAACACATCTATCTATTTGAGTAGAACTGCTTTTAGGATAAAACCAACTGACTTCGTTATACAAACTATTGTGTTCTGCATAAGTTATCCCTGCAGTCGTATAATTAATACCTAGATTATTTCCCCCTGTTTTAAATACAAAATCTTCAACAAGACACGGCAACATTTTAACTGTACCATCATATACAAAAAAACCACCTTCGCCCGACATCCAAAAGATTCTACCATTAGAATAGCTTAAAGCACTCTGTCCGATCAAACCACAGTTAGTACCTACTTGTCGTACACTAAATGTAAAAGGCGCTCCTATGAATTGAATTATATAGGCAGCGCTATCAGTTAAAACTAAAGTATAATCTTTACCTTGAATAGCACCTCTAATTTCATTACCTGTATCTAATCTAAATGTACCTGAAGTATTTGTTGCTGTTGGACTGTAATCATTTAAATTTTCTTGATCAGAAAATCTAATAAACATTGGATCTTGTGTTGATTTATCTCCAATAGTTGTTTCTGTTCCAAAATGAAATACATGTCTGTCTCTATCGGATACTAAAGTAAATCTACTTGCTGTTGGATTAGCTGATGTAGAAAAACCAGATGTTGATGTTGAAGCTCTAACTGTTCTTGAATTAGTTGCTCCTGCATTCCATGTAAATGTTTTACCATTATGAATAGTTGCAATAAGAACTTGACCAAAATTATCTAAAGACCAAAGACCTGGGTCTAATACTACATTACTAGTTGATCTAGGGGTGTTCCAAGTGCTTGCTCCCCATGTAGATGTTCCCCAACCATAACCAGGGGTTTGAACAGCTGGGCCAACTGTTACATATGGATCAATTGTTCCAGCACCAGTAGCACTACTAGCACCTGCAGAATTTGATGGCATTGTAATTTGAAAAGTATTTGCTTGTGAATTTAAAACTTCAAAAGAATTATCTGTAAATAAAGTAGTAGCATAACCAGAGTTTGTAGGACTAGTAACACTTGAAAAAGTTATATAGTCACCATTAGATAATCCGTGATTTGTTTTGTTAACTGTAACAGTAGCTGATCCCGATGTTACTGTAAAAGTTGCTCCTGTTATAGCTGTATCTAGAGGAGTAATATCAAAAAAGTTTCCTCCATAATATAAAAACAAACCTTTATTTGTTCCAATAGCTGCATATTTTTCTCCTGCTAAACTAGCAAAAGCATGTTGTGCTCTAGCCGCTCCAGGTAGAGTATTCGATGTAAGTTGTGTCCAACCACCTATTTTTTCTGGTAGTCCATATCTAAACCTAACAAAATCACCATCTGTCCATTGAGATTCGGCTCCTGACTCTGTGACTTGTTTATTAAAACCAGGCTTGAAATTTAATTTTTGTAGCATATAATGCCTTATATAATAATTTTATATATAAAGAAAGTAACATAATAATGGACCATTTAGAAGCAATTGTTGAGATAAAAAAAGTAATTTCTGATGAGTTTATAAATAAAGTAGTTCCTTTAATAGACCATAAAGCTAAAAAAAATTTAAAAATTAACGCAGGTTTTGACTCTTCTATTAGAAATGTAAAAGGTTGTCATTTAAATTTTGATACTCCTACAAATTTGTTTTATTGGCAGTTTATTAAAAAACAAATAGAAGCATTGTATGTTTTATATAAAGCAAAATTTCATAAAATGGATAGTAATAAAATTAATCAAATAGATCTTTTGAAATATACTCCAGGTGGTAAATATGAGATTCATACAGATCACTTTTCTAACACCAACAGACATTTAAGTGTTATCATTAATTTAAATGATGAGTATGAAGGAGGAGATTTAATTTTTACTGATCAAAAAAACATTGAAACAAAAAGATTAAAATTAGATAAAGGATCAATAGTATTTTTTCCAAGTAATTTTATGTATCCACATAGTATTGAACCTATTACAAAAGGAATAAGATATAGTATAGTTGCATGGCTACAATAAAACATAAATTAATTAAAAATTTCTTTTCAAAAAAAGAATTAAATGTGTATCAAAAATATTGTTACCATAAAATAGACGAGAACATGTATGAAATACACAGTTCTAATTTTTCCCCTGCTTGGTATCGTGATGCTTTAATGACGTCTTTATTAGATATTAAATTACCTATAGTAGAAAAAGAATCTAATTTAAAATTATTCCCTACTTATTCTTATTGGAGATATTATATATTTGGTGCAATGTTAAAAAAACATTCTGATAGACCATCTTGCGAAATATCTGTTACCGCTTGCATAAAAAAATATGATAATTGGCCGATTGTAGTTGAAGGGACATTATTTGAATTAGAAGAAGGGGACGCAGTTTTATATGCAGGTTGTGATCAAAAACATTGGCGTCCTGGTGTTTATAAAGGTGAAGGTATGGCTCAAGTGTTTTTACATTACGTAAATCAAAATGGTCCGCTTAAACACCACGCTTATGATAAAATAAACTTAGAGGAGAATAAATAATGGAAAGAGAAACTAATATAAGTAACTTTATAGGTGTGTATGATAATTATATTTTACCTGAAGAGTGTGATAGAGCTATTAAACTATTTGAAGATCAAAATAAATTTAACAATACAATAGATAGAATGTCTTCTGAAAACTCGCCTATAACACAAAAACAAGATAAACAGTTTTATGCAAGTCCAAGTAATTTAAATATTTGGTGGGAAGATTTAAAAACAATGATAATAAATTATGATATGTCTTGGAGTCATTATATGCAGAATACAGGCGCAGACACCGCTTATGATATGGATAAATTTTTTTACACTAATCTAAAAATACAAAAAACATTACCCACTGAAGGTTATCACATTTGGCATGTTGAACATGGGAAAAGTTATGAAAACGCAGCTAGAGCTTTTGTTTTTTCTATATATTTAAATGATGTAGAAGAAGGTGGAGAAACAGAATTTTTACATTTTTCTAAAAGAATAAAACCAAAAAAAGGCAGAATAGTTATTTGGCCTGCAAGTTTTCCTTATTTACATAGAGGTAACCCACCTTTATCTGGTGAAAAATATATTTTAACTTCTTGGATGATGTTAAGATAATAAATAAAACTTATGTTTTTATAATATAAATTAATGCTAAATAGGGTTGAACAACTGAGTTTGCGCTTCCAGAAAAATTTCCACTTATAGTATGACAATGAGCAGTACCTGATCCTGCATTTGCAGCAGTTCCACTTCCAGTAACACTTGCAGCATTGTTAGAAATTAACCCTGTAAGTAATCCAGTTTGACCACCATCGTTTTGTGGAACTTGTTGTCCACATTTTGCATTTAAAGTAATACTAACAGGATTGTGTGTATGAGATGGAAGTTGAGCTATTGTCAAATTTACATCACCAGTGTTTCCAGAAATACTTCCAGAAGTTGCTACTGCGTTTGCTCCACCTGTTGAAGCTAAAGCTTTATTACTTGATTTTCCAACCGCTACGTTGTCTTGTAAATTTGGTAGAGTAAAAGTTGATGAACCATCACCTGCACCATAAGTTGTGCCTATAGCTGAAAATAAAGCTGAGTAAGTTGATCTTGAAACAGCTGCTCCATTACATTCTAAAAAACCTGAAGGTACAGCAGATTTTGACCAAGGTACAATAGTTGCTGTTGGAATTCCTCCTACTAGAAGAGTTCCTCCATTTATCATTTCTGTTCCACCTGAAAATAATGCCATTATTAATTCTCTTTAACCTTATCTAGTTTAATTTTAAATTTGTCCCCAGATATATTGTTTATCATAAATATATCGTTTTCACCTTCTTGTAAAGTCCAGTGGCCTTTAGTTCCATCTACAACATTACCTTTTTCTTTAAACCTATTAGTAAGATGTAAGTCACCTGTATATATGTCTCTAAAAACATTATTGGAAGCACCTAAATCATAGGTATCATTTGCACCAGGTAAAATATGCCCTGTAACAGTTACAGCTCCAATAGCAGCGATAGTACCTGTAGTTATATTTCCTACTGAAGTGACACCTTCTAAAACATTAGTTCCATCAGAATATAATATTTTTTTACCTTTATCAGTTGAACTAAAAGTAATACCTGATCCTGAATTTGTTTTAAAAGTTACAGTATGTGCACCTGTAGTATTATTTTCTACAATATAAGTTTTTGTAATTGAATCTGGAATTACTACATTAACATTTCCTGTTATAGTTCCTGTTAGTTTTAATACTTGGTTTTTACCATTAGATTTTGTTCCATCAGTAAAAGATAAAGTTGCACCTGAAGTAACTCCAACCGCTTCAAATCCACCTATTGCTTGTTCTACAATTTGTAAATTAGTATTAGTAATTTGACCCCAAGTTCCAGCATTATCTCCTGTTCCTTGAACTGTGAGTTTTAAACTCGTTGAAAAAGTATTAGCCATATTTTAAATTCCTAAATTAGCACATGATATTAAATTTGTTTGGCAGTGTCAATTTATTAAGACACTGGATAATAACCCGCAGTGGGCGCACTTCCTGTACTAACTTCAGTATAAGTTTGCACTGATCCTGTATTAACTGGTGTATAAGTTTGCACGGGTCCTGTTGGAACTTGTGTCCATATAACAACGTTTGCAGTTCCTAATGTTGCTGCAAAACCGATTCCAGTTAAATTAACTACAGCACTTCCAGTAACAGTTGCGTTACCTTCTTGCATAGCAAAAGCTATACCAGTAACGTTTACATTAGCATCAGCAGTAACCGTTGGAGTTCCTTCTTGCATAGCAAGAGGGATACCAGTCAATATAGGCGAACTATTATTATTGACTAATGATGAAAACGCACTTTGTGCGAAAGCGTTTATACCAAAAGCCATTTTTTAGACTCCTAGCTTGCTATGTATTCTTTACCAGCTGTAACTGCACTATTTGAGGCTGTCATATCTTCACTTCCCCAATCTTCTTTTGCAACCATGATTTCTAAGTGTCCTACATTTCTGTTAACACAATCATTTTTTTCTTCTTGTGATTCACCTACCATTTTTGAACCATCAATAATACCATTGATTAAGTCTACAGAATGACCCATAGCTGTATAGTCTTGTGCTAATTCGTCAGCATTTCTTACTTCACTCATAATGTTTTCTCCTTATTTTGTTGCACATGCAACGGTTTTAGTTTTATCTAATTTTTTAAAATTATCAATAATTAATTGAGGTTCTACCATATTATTTCTTGGATCGCTATCAACAAATTTAGATTCATCCCAGTCTTTTTTCATATGAAAATGCATGTTTTTATTATGAGAATAACCAAACTGAGTCCAACGTGTACTACCCCAAATAACAACTCCATGAGTCTTGGTCGATGCTGAAAAATGTTGTAGACAACTATCTATACTAACGAAACCTTCAGATCCTTTTAACATTTCATGGATCTGGGCCCAGTGTAGGTCACATCTAATTGTACCATTAAAATGCGGTTCGTTAGGTAGAACGCAGTTAATAATAGTTGTATCAGGGTATTCTTCTCTCAACATATTAACTACTTGTTGTGCAAGATAGGGTTGATAATTTCTATTTGGATTGATGTTTGTATATTGAACATTGTCTCCATAATTCCATTTAGGTTGACCACCTGAAAATTGAATCATAATGTATTTACCAATATTATTATCACCCAACCATTTAATAACAGATAATTTATGTTGTTCTGTATATAATTTAGGTGTCATAGATCTATTAAAATCTACACCATGATGTTCACAGTAACTTTCAATAATATGTTGTTTACCAAATTGAAAATTTGATTTATATGGCTCACAATAAAATATATTATCTGATGCCATAATCCTTGAATCTTGTAACGATATAGTTTGTTCTAAAGCTAGTTTAACATCTGGGTTTAGCGCAAAACAATCTATGTAAGGTGTATAAATTTGCACCTCTGATTTCTTTTTTAATTTAGGTAGTAAAGCAGTAAACGCTGTACATTTACCAACACCACCTTCTACGACGTACGTATTAAGCATTATATTCCTTTCGTTTGTTATTATTTATCTTCTAAATCTTTTACTTTTTTTGTCAATTCTTTTATTGCATTAACTAATACAGGAACTAAATGTTCGCCTTTGTATTTTAATCTATCTGGTTGTTCATCATCAATAATAACATTATCAGAACCCTCTAAAGCTAATATATCCTGTGCTTTAAATCCATAGTGCATAGCACCATGTGGAGTATCATCTTCTCTTGATTTTCTAAATTGAAATGAAACAGGTTCTAATTGATTTACAAAATCTAATCCATGAGGAACTTTACCAAAATTAGTTTTATCTCTTAAATCAGATGTTACAGTTAAAGCAACTTTAGCATAAAAATTTGTTACATCATTATTACCTAAAACAATTCTATTAGATTGAGTTGTTACATTAAAAGGAGAACTTGACCTACCAGCATCTCTACCTAATATAGTGTTATCACTTCCTGTTGTAACAGCATTTCCAGCCGCATATCCCATTCCTACATTACCATCTCCTGTAGTAACAGAACACAGAGCACCACAACCTACAGCACTATTATCATTACCAGCACCATTTACTGCATATAAAGATCTCCAACCAACTGCTGTATTTCCAGTACCTGTTGTATTATTTTCTAAAGAACTAATTCCAACTGCTGTATTATTTGCTCCTGTAGTATTATCTAGTAAAGAGTAGCCACCAACACCTGTGTTTACTGTACCTGTTGTGGTTTTACTTAACGAAAAGTAACCAACAGCTGTGTTGTCATTTGCTGTTGTGCTTAAAAGTAAAGCTGCTCTTCCTAATGCTGTGTTAAAATCTCCTGTTGTATTAGTATTAAGTGATTGTTGTCCAATTGCTGTGTTTTCACATCCTGTTGTTGTATTAGCTAAAGAAGCAGCTCCAACAGCTGTGTTACAAGCTGCTGTTGTGTTGTCTTCTAAAGCTGATTTACCTACTGCTGTGTTTACAGTTCCTGTTGTGTTAGTAAATAAAGAATTTAGTCCGACTGCAACATTGTTACTTGCTGAAGTGTTTGAACATAAAGCCTGAATACCTACAGCTACATTACCTGCACCTGTTGTATTGCTTGTCATACTATAAGGACCAACTGATGTGTTATTGCCACCTGTCGTATTTGTACATAATGCTCTTCTACCAACTGCTACATTGTCTGCTCCAGTTGTAGTAAGTTTCATAGCACTATTACCTAATGCTGTATTACCTTCTGGTGTTGTTGCAGTTGTTAAAGCACAAAAACCTAATGCAACATGACTATGACCTGATGTAAGAGCATCTCCTGCTAAAGCACCTACTGCTACATTACCAGCACCTGTTGTGTTATTTTGCATAGCACTATTACCAACAGCTGTATTGTTTTCTGCTGTTGTGTTTTCTTGTAATGCTCTTCTACCAACTGCTACATTCCTTGAACCTGTAGTATTATCTAGTATGGCATTACTACCTAACGCAACATTTTCTTCTCCTGTTGTGTTAGACCTTAAAGCACAAAAACCAAGTGATGTGTTATTTGAACCATTATGATTATTTCTACCTGAATTATAACCAACAGCTGTGTTATTATTTGCTGTTGTACCACTTGATAGAGCATCCATACCAACTGCTGTATTAAAATTACCCTCTGTATTAGCATCTAAAGCATATGCTCCTACTGCTACGTTATCATCTCCTGTTGTATTAGCACATAAAGCATTAAAACCAATTCCTGTATTTTCATTAGTTGTGTTAGATTTTAAAGCAT
>Ga0209535_1003302_pt1 | contig 10297 bp, 5 predicted proteins | sample LinPmetageLP28_FD_184041 | JGI IMG/M metagenome (GOLD analysis project Ga0209535, IMG submission 184041) | Marine viral communities from the Pacific Ocean - LP-28 (SPAdes) (version 2) | ecosystem: Environmental > Aquatic > Marine > Oceanic | place: Pacific Ocean | collected 2009-08-22
GTGGCGTGATACACGCAGATCAATATGGTCAACATTAGTAAAAGTATCTACCGTTGGAGTCCTGACATTTATTGCAGGTGCGGTATGGATGACAATGGGTAAATAAGGAATTAAAGTATGGCAGAAACTGTAGGACGTGGTGATACAATAACTGATGTGTATGGTAACACTAGAACTATCTCGAAAAATGCTTCGGGTAGTGAGATACGTAATATTGTAAATAATATAGAAAGAGACAAGGCTCTACTAGAAGCTGCTCAGTCTGGAGATTTTTCTTCTGTAACTGCTAATGTAGATAGTAGAGATCAACGAGATGTAATTAGTGCGGCTAATAGAATACTTAAACAGGTTAATGCTTTACAAGGTGCTAAAACTGGTGATTACAGTGGTGCAAATAAAGATGCACCCATGTTGTATGGTACTAACACAAATTACGAAAGAACTCTAGGTAGCGGTTCTACTGATACAGGGGGTAAAACCTCTTCTAATAAAGGCTATGCTGTTTATGACAGCTTTACAGACGAAGAGGGTAATCAATACGTAGCTGTATCTGGTAAAAACTCTAGCTTTATTAATAAAATAAGTGCTGATGGAACTGTTGAAAGAATAGTTAAGCCACCTGCAAAAAAAGACAAAAGAAATACTAATATAAGAAGAGTTCTTGGTGCTTTTGAAGCGTTAAAGGCATCTATGGGAACAGATGACACAACTGAAACTCCCTCCACAGATGATGATGTAACTACCCCAACTACTACCACAGATGATGATGTAACTACAGGTGTAAACACACCAACTTTAACAGCCGATGATCTTATGCAGACAGTAAGCCCTGCTGTAGCAGGTGGTGACTTTACATCTGTGACTCCTCCGACAACTGTACAACAAGTAAAAGCAGGTGGTGTTCCTATTGTTGATCCTAATGAATCACAATATGTAACACAACAAGTAGCTCCTGTTACGTATCAAAGTACATTAGGTACAGCAGGATCAGGGCCAGGCACAGTTTCATCAACAACACAGACAGGTGGCTTATCTGCTGTGCCAGGACAAGTAACGTATAAAACACAGTATGCAGGTACACAAGGTGCAGTACCACAAACACTTGTAACGACACAGCCAGGAACAGGTGCTGAATATCCTGCAGTGTATCAAGGCTATCAGACTGTGCCATACGGTAATGACTTAGGTCAGACAATAATGATCACTGAGTTTAATGGTGTACCTACAACATACGTACCACCAGGATTTAAGAAGATCACTGGAGAAACACAAACTACAGGTGCTGCAGAAGGTGGCTTGATGGAGACTATGTCATTAGAAGGTAAAGACCGTATATATCGTAAAATGGGTTATGGTGGTCCTAAGACACGAGAAGGTCATGCACAATATGAAGCTTCTAATCCTGCTGCAGAAGCTAAAGGTTTAGCTATTGGTGGTTATATACAAAAGTTTAATCAAGGTGGTGCAGTAAGAGCTTTTGACGAAGGGGGTGACACTACCGTACCTGCAAACCTAACATCAGCAGACTTAGCTGAGATGCAGAAGAGGGCTGTACAACAAACGATGCAACCCATGCAAGCTAATACAGCTATGATGCAACCTACTGCTGCTGACTTCGTTCCAGTAGATGCAGGTATGACTGTACCTATAGCTCCTTTTGCTGAGGCTGCTACAGTAGGTAATGTACAACAAGCTGTGTTACCAACTGCCCCTGCTACAAATCTTGCAGGTGTTACTAGTGTTGCACCTCAAGTAGCTACAGAAGCTGCAAAGTTACAAGCTGCATCAGGTACTCCTACACAACAGATTACTGCACAACAGCAAGTAGGAACTTCCATCACAGGCATGGAAGCTGCTCAAGGTAACGCTATAAAAGTAGATGGTCCTCAAGCTAGAAAGCTAGAAACAGACCCTGTATCAGGTGAAAGTGAAATAATATCTGGTGTCGCTAATGCTCAAACTGCTGCTGCATTCACTGAAGCAGTGCAAGCTGCAGAAGCTACACCAACTAAACAGGCAACAGTTGCAGGTCAGCTAGAACAATTAATGGCTGACTTTGAGGGTGGTGAGACACCTGCTTGGGCTGCAGGATCTATGCGTACCGCAATGGCTATACTCTCTGAACGTGGTCTTGGTGCGTCTAGTCTTGCAGGTCAAGCTGTCATACAAGCTGCAATGGAAGCGGCACTACCTATCGCTCAGATGGATGCACAAGTTGTAGCGCAGTTTGAAATGTCTAACCTATCTAACAGACAGCAAAGACAAATGCTTGCTGCACAGCAACGTGCTACATTCATGGGCATGGAGTTTGATCAAGCATTCCAAGCTCGTGTAGCTAACTCTGCACGTATCGGTGACATTGCTAATATGAACTTCACGGCTGAACAACAGATAGCCTTAGAAGATTCTCGTTCAGCAAACACTATGGAGCTATCTAATCTGTCTAATGGACAAGCTATGATAATGGCTGAGGCTGCTGCGTTGTCACAACTAGACATGGCTAACTTATCTAATAGACAACAAGCTGCTGTACAGAATGCATCTAACTTCTTACAGATGGATATGGCTAACTTGTCTAATGAACAACAGACTGCTGTATTTAAGTCACAGCAAAACATACAGGCTTTGTTTACAGATCAAGCTGCTACTAATGCTGCTGCACAGTTTAACGCTACAAGTGAGAATCAGACTGATCAGTTCTTTGCTAACTTGACTAACCAAACTTCACAGTTTAATGCTACACAACAGAACGCTATGGATCAGTTTAACGTCAATAGTGTCAATGCATTGCGTGAGTTTAACTCAGAGCTACAACAACAGCGTGACATCTTTAATGCACAGAACGGACTAGTGATAGCACAGTCTAATGCAGCATGGAGACAAAGCATAGCTACTGTAAACACAGCTACACAGAACCAAAGCAACATGGACTTCGCTAAAACTATCAATGCCCTCACTGCATCTAACATGGATCAGATATGGCAACGAGAGCGAGACATTATGAGTTTTGCATTCGCTGCATCTGAGAGTGCTGCAGACAGATCCAACAATATAGCCGTAGCACAACTTACAGCGGATGCACAAGCTGAGGTAGCAGATAATGTCGGTAAAGGTAAACTAGGTGCAATAGCAGTAGATGCTGTATTAAAGAAGTGGTTAAGCTAATGGATAGTATAATAGACAAAACAGCAATAATGAATGTAATTAAGCAATACACTGGTGTAGACGATGGTGATGAAGCACGTAACAAACTGTTATCTAGAGGGTTATTTAGTAAGGCAAAAAAGTCAGCAGAAGAGACTAGAGGACAGGTAGCATCTGCTGTATCTAATACTGTTGAAGATGCACTAGCATCAGTGGCAGGTCTAACTAACTTAACTATAAGTAAACGTTCTGTGGCTGAAGATGAAGAAACACCTGACTTAGATTATTACGATGAACAAGATATAGATACACAAGAAGACACAATACAAAACATAGAAAGCCGTACATTATTTGGTAAATCTACTGCAGATTTGTACGAAGCAAGGGTGGAGAAACCGACAGATGCAAAAATTATTAGTAGCTCTAGTGATGATGATTCTGCTGCTGAGGTGCAGCCTACCAATGGGAAAGACGATGAGATTGTTAAGTTTATTCAAGATTTAACAATGAGTGAAAGTAGTGGTGATTCAACAGCAGATAGAACAAATAAAGATGGACGCAGGTTTGCAGGGCTACTTCAGTTTGGTAAAGATCGTTTAACGGACTATAAAAAAGCTACAAATACTAAATTTACACAAGATCAGTTTGTAAAAGATGTAAGCTTACAAGAAAAAGTAGCGTTATGGCACATAAAAGACATTGATAAACTTATAGATAAAACAAAAAATAAAGGTAAGTATACTAGTAGAAACGGATTAAGAGCAGTTGCACACTTAGGCGGTAGAACAGGAATGATTAAATTTGTTAAAACTCAAGGTTCTGATAATCCTGCAGATGAAGAGGGTACTACCCTGCAAGACTACTATGATAAGTTTAAGGATTAACTAATGTTTGGACTACCACTAGAACTAATCACCATGCTTTTCTCCACTATTCTGGGTGGGGTAATGTCTATATGGGGCCAGTCAATAAAGTCTAAAAAAGCACAGAATGAAATGCTCATGGAACGTGCTAACTTCAGGAAGTCTGCAGTTAAGGATGCTCGTGACGCAGGTAAGAATGATTCACACTTTGCATGGACACGTAGGCTAATAGCTTTATCTGCTGTGTTCTCTATAATTGTATTGCCAAAGCTAGTCGCTGTATGGTATCCTGAAGTAACCGTATACGTAGGATACACTGAAGCTACTGGTGGATTTATGAACTGGTTGTTTGGACCTGATGACGCTATACAGTGGAAGATGGCACAAGGCTTTGTAATCACACCACTAGACACACACATTGTATCAGCCATAGTAGGACTATACTTTGGCGCAGGATTTACTAAATAGGATAATATAACATGGCATCATTTCTTGAAGCACCAATACCAGGTCAGTCATTAACTGATCAACCTAAGAACTGGCCTTGGGAGAATCCACCTGAGATGGCTGATCCTGATGAAGTAACTAAATACTACATCAACAGGTTAGCTGATGAAGAAGTTATGGATGACCTGTCTATACTCTTTGGCGGTGACATGCCTGTAGCTCCGTTTGTTAAGACGCTATTGACTACAGGTGTTATGAATGGATTACACAGTGTAGATGTGAGTTTGGTTGTGTCTCCTGTAATACATGAGTTTATTAAAGCATCAATGACTACATATGGCATAGAAGTAAGAGATGACATAGAAGACCCTGAAGAGAAGCTCAAAGAGCGTGAGAGAAAGCGTCTATCACTAGCTATAGAGTTAGCTGTAGCAGATGCTAAAGGTAAAGAGGGTGATGCAGGTTTAGAATTATTAAATACATTACAAGGTACTCTACAAGAAGAAGCAGATGAAGTACCTCAAGAAGAAGAAATGGAAGATAAAATGGAAGTAAGCGAAATGGCTGAACCCCAAGGCTTGATGGCTAGAGGAGCTTAGAATATGGGATTTGATTGGAGAGCCTTCGCTGAAGGGTTTGCTACAACAGCAGCAGCGAACATAACAGAAAAGAAAAAAGAAGCTCGTAAGTATGAAGCAGAGCAAGATCAGTTAGCTAAAGATAATATTATGAAGATCTCTAGGCGTAACTCTGTAGTCAATGAGGTGCTAGGTCTTACTAATTATCTAGAGGATCAGGGTGTAAGTACCGCACAGATGCAAGCTGCAATATCAAGTGGGCCGCAAGCTATACAAGACTTGTCCACTAAAGTTAAAGCAGCCGTTGAAGCTAATGGTGGTAGACCTCTAGGCGATTCAGACTTAGATATGATTATTAAAATGCCTGAAGGTTTCAAGCCTCTTGACATGGACATGGATAAATACGTAAGAAATACATATGGCCTTGGCTTAGAAACAAAAGGTGCTACTACAGAAAAACCAGACATAAGTTTCTTTGATAGGCTCACTGGTGACTCAGCTATGACAAGAGCTAAGTACAAGCTTGGTAGTGACGTTATCTATGATGGCTATACTGCTGAAGATATAAACATGTTAGCACGACAGCAAGAGTATGAAGCATTACAACCCTCTACTTATTCTGTAATAGCAGACTTAAAACGTTTTGATTTAAAAGCTAAGAAGTTTGTACTTGATAGTATTGTATCTCTGAAGAAAGATAGAGAAGAGTTAGACCCTGAGTATAGTGCTGCTTTAACTGCGTTAGAGGCTCTAGATGAAAGAGGTGGGTTAACTCAACTTGAAAGCGATTTAGAGACAAGTCCTGACAATGAGAATATTAAAGCACAAATAGCTAAGTATAAAGCAGCACAGAATAAAGTAAAATCTATAGAGATGCCTCTCTATCAAATGGTATACGATGATGCTATAGATACGTATGGGCTAGCTGCATTTGAAGATTTAGAGACTAGTATGTTAGCCAACGTAGGTGAAGAGTATGTACAAGACCTACGTGAATTGTTATCTCCTACAATAAAACAAAGTAGTGAAGCTCTTGGTACAGGTAGTGCTGTTGATGCAGAAACTATTGAAGCACTAGGAGAAGTACCTACAGAGCCTAAGAAATTGTTTAAAGATATTAACTTTACGGTTACAAAAACAGGAGATGATGGTAAACCTACTGAGGTGAAAACAGATGGCGGTAATACATATACACCAGAAAGTGAAGGGTGGGACGTACTAGTACAACACCTAGATAAAAAAGAAACACCTGTAGGGCCATTGCAAGAGAAGGTTATAAAAGAGTTAGAACTTAGAGGAGATGTAGACTTCTTAGAAGATACGTCAATAAGTTCAGCACCTGAATCAAATATTGTAGAGAAAAAGGTAGAGCTAGAGCCTCCTAAGACTACTAGGAAAGTAGAAGAAATACCAGAAACTGCAGAGGATATAGGTATACGTAAAGCTGCTATCTTTATGGACAGAGACAGAGTTACATTTGAAGAGTGGGATGAGATGGGGCCAAACGCTAGGAAGCTACTAGGCCTACCTACATCTAAGGTTGGTGCACAGAATGCTGTAGAGAATGGCTTCATAGAGTTACCTCAAGGTAAAGTAAAGCGTGAGACTATTGCTGCACGTATGGCAGAGCTAGAACCTGGAGATGAGGTAAGAAGCTTACGAGATAAGACTAAGAAAATATTTGGTGCTACTGACGCAGAGATACAAGAGGGTATGGACACAGGATCTATTACAGAACTAGATCTTTCTGTACTAAGCGACTCTGGCGAAGATATATTTAAGTACATGCAAGAAAAAGGTCTAGATAAAAACTCAGAAGCCTTTGATATTATGAGAGCTCTAAGTGAGTGGGCAGATGAAAACAACAAGAGATTACCCTACAACATGGGCTTCTTAACTTTACAATTTCAAAAAGCATTTAGAAGGTAGATTATTAATATGAGTGATTCCTTCCTAGACTTAATGGATCAGTATAGCGTTACAAAGGATGACATTCTTGCACCTAAACGTATTGAGCCACCAAGCATAGAACAAATAGACCCTACTCCTGTAAGTAGTGAGAGTGAGCTTGTTGACAAAGGTGGTAAGCTAAAGAAGAAAGACTTGTACGAAGCAACTAACTTACGCACTATTCGTAGGTACATGGTGTCTCGCAGAGGCATACAGTATAATGACAAGACTGAAGAAGATGTTATAGAAGATTTTGTGGATCACATGCGTAGCTTCAACACCAACATCATAAACACAGGTGGCGAAGTAAGACACATCACAAAAGCTAATCAGCAAGACAAAGCAGTGGCAGGTGATGCATACAAGCTATATGATCAGCTAGGTAACGTCTTTGTAAATGATGGTTTCTATGGAGCAGTAGATGGTGTGTTTGATTACATCCAAGCTGCAGCTACAGATCCTTCTAACTATATTGGTTTACTTACTGGTGGCTTAGGTAAGGCTGCATCTTTTGGTATATCAGAGGGTGGTAAAGCATTAGTTAAACGTGCTGCGATAGAAGCAGGACAAAGAGCAGCTAAGTCTGGTGTTACATCCCAAGGTGCTAAGAAAGCTGCAGATGAAGCAGCAGAACGTGTAGCCCAACGCCTAGTAGATAAAGGCATAAAAGGTTCTGCAGCTAAGAAGTTACAAGAACGTGTAGCCCTACAGGAGCAGCGTAACTTTATATATAATGCCAAGAAGAAAGCACAGAAAGCGTTCATAGAAGAGAGAGCTAAGAAAGGTGTGCGTGGTTCACTATTAGCTACTACAGGTATTGATGGATCACTAGCTATGTTGCATGACAATATGATACAGAATGTCATGTTAGATGTAGGTGCACAGGAAGAGTACAGTTTGTTACAGACAGGATTTAGTTCTGCACTAGGCCTTGTTGGCGGTGGTGCTCAACTTGTAGGTGGAAAACTAAAAGGTGTAAGTGGACTCAAAGACACTAAAGGAAAGCTTATAGCAGGTAAACGTAAAGCAGAGCTAGAGGCAGACATAGAAGGTAAACTTTTAGTACCGCTGTCAAAAGAAAGAGTTAAGAAGTACACCACTGAGTTAAACGATGCGCTAGATTCTTGGGAGAAAAAACGTAATCGTGGTGACAACATGTTTCAAACAGGTGTAATGCCATCTGACTTTCTAAAGACTATTATGGTAGGTGAAGATGGTAAGGGTGGTGTTGCAAAACTATATCGTGATGAGGTAGGAAAACCTATACCTAAGAATGTACGTGTCACAGATGTAATGGCTAACACCTTAAGACAAATGCCTGATGATGATTTACAATCTATAGCTAAACGTATGCAGCCTTTAGTTGGCTATACTCTTGGAGATACTACAGAGATAGCACAGGAGATTGGTGACTATATAGCATCCAATGTTAGTAGAGGTATGACTTACGGTGCAGTGATGTCTCAAGTAAGAAGCACAATGGATGCAGGTCTTATTGCAGGACATAATGCAATGACTAATTTAGTGCGTAGCCCACAGCTAAAAGAACAGATGGAAGAAGAAATACTTAAGGCTACTGGACAAGTTAAACGTCCTAAGCTAGGAGCGTACACTCAAAGTGTGTGGCGTAGATTGCTTATCTCCTCACCTGCTACAACAGGCTTAAACATTGCAGGTTTTTCACAGTTTTATGTAGGCTCTACGTTAGCTGATGTAATCACAGGTAGTACCTACATGCTTGGAGGTTTAGCTACAGGTGGTAAGTTTACTAAAACAGGTTCAGAACTAATACGTAAAGGTAAAGTGTTTCATCAGATACAAGCACAAAAGATGCGTAACTTGATGGACCCATATACTACACATGATTCCTATATGGACTTTCTATCTCAGCACAGAGACATAGAGAAAGTTTTATTTGAAAGTGTTACTGGTGGTATTGAAAGATCAGGTAGGCGTTTTGATATTGATCCTGACGCTAAGTGGTTCAAAGGCGTAGAGGCTGTAGCTAATGGTGCTAATCGTCTGACAGGTGTACGGGTACAGGATACTTTTACTAAGTCTCAGATGTTTATGACTGAGCTAGACAAACGGTTACGACTAAAGCATAAAGATAGAACCTTAACAGACGTGCTTAACTCAGGAGACATTGATCTAATAGATGACAGTGTAGTTGGTGGTGCTATAGATACTACACTCAAGTCTGTATTCTCAAAAGATTACACAACAGATGATCAGCTTCTAAGAGGTGCAGCTAAGTTAACTGAAAGCATATCTAACATACCGTTGTTTGGAACAATACTTCCTTTCGGTAGATTCTTTAATAACGTTGTAGCTACATCTTACCAATGGTCTGTAGGTGGTGGTGTACAACTTATGTCTGCTATAGCTAAATCAGAGAAGCGTAATGTAGAAACTTTAGAAGCTGCAGCACGTAGCGTAGTAGGTGTAACAGCAATTAGCCTAGCAATGAATTATGACAGAGAGAGAAGTGAAAAAGGTTTAGATGTATTTGAGATTGAGGGTACTGGTGGTGCTATCATAGATGCTCGTAACACATTCCCATTCTCTCTATGGTTAGCTGCAGGACGTATTGGTAGACTCAGAGAAGATGGTGAAACTGTACCAAAAGAGATGATGATTAAGTTTGGTGAGCAGGTAGCGGTAGGTCAGCTTGCAACAGACTTACAGTTTGGTAATGATGTCACTAGAATCATGGACACATTGATAAACCAAGATGCAGATTTAGCACAGGCTTCATTCAAAGAGATAGGTAAGTTCACTGGTAACTATGCTGCAGGTTTTACTAGACCACTTGATGCAGTAAACAAACTCACTGGCTATGTTACAGGGACAGATGCAGCTAGGGACATAAGGCAAGCTGAGACAGGTGGTCAGATGTTTACACAGGGTGCAACAAGATACTTTGATAACGTCATAGAAGCTATCACAGATAAAGCAGAAACAGTTTCGGGTGAAGAGCTAAGGGTTGCATCTAGAAAAGGTAAGATACAGGATGCAAATCCTATGGCTAGGATCTTTGGTATAACAGTTAAACCTGCACGTACATCTACAGAACAAGCCTACTCTATGGCTAACATGCAAGATTGGACAGCAAGTGAACGAACAAGCATGGCAGCTTACGACACAATATTTAATGAGTCGGTTGCTCCTGAGCTAGAAAGAGCTACGGATAATTTACTTAGAAATAAAAAGTTTACAAACGCAGATCTTTCAGGTAAACGTGCTATGCTCAAGTCTGTTGTATCTGAGGTTAAGAAAGATTTACGTAGCGTACTAAAGAAGTATGGCACTAGT
>Ga0209535_1003303_pt1 | contig 10297 bp, 9 predicted proteins | sample LinPmetageLP28_FD_184041 | JGI IMG/M metagenome (GOLD analysis project Ga0209535, IMG submission 184041) | Marine viral communities from the Pacific Ocean - LP-28 (SPAdes) (version 2) | ecosystem: Environmental > Aquatic > Marine > Oceanic | place: Pacific Ocean | collected 2009-08-22
TTTCTTTTGCCATTTTATTAAGTGCATTTGTTTTACACAAATTTCTTACATATGATTCGTAAGCGTATTTAAAATTTTTTAATGCCTTTGCTGTTTTTCTTTTTGGTTCCTTAGGTTTTTGTAATTGCGCCTTAGGTTTTATCTCTACTACATATTCTATTGTCTTATCTCCCTTTTTCATTTTAAAGAAAAAATCTGGATAATATTTATGAAACTTATTATCCAACAAATTAAAGTAAGGTATAGAGAAAGGTTCTGATATCCAATAAATCACATCTGTATTATGATCACACCAATAACAAAATTTTCTTTCCCAACTACTTCTATATATGATTGGACCTTCTCCTCGATATTTCTGAGGGTATTTAGGTTTATAATAACCTTGTTTATATCCAGACTTTGAAGTAGGCTTTACTTTTTTAATGCTCATAGGCAATTAACTATATTGTATAAATTCCTTCACTATCGGCACTACCATTAATTGATACAGTACCATGATATTTTTTTGGGTGTAATTTATTCCAGCCTTTTGCAAATCCTCTTTTTGCAATCTCTGTAAAATAAGCAAATGCATTGGTACTTTTTTCTGGATTAAAATTTCTCCAATATCTATAAAGATCCATATAAGCATAGGCGATACAATCTTGCCTGTCTTCTGGATTTCTATAAGTTAATTTTCTAGAACACTTATCAGCTAGTAACATTAAAAATTCCAAAGCCTTTGGCGTTAATTCATCCTTCTCTTTAGATAAAATGATCTGTTCGAGTAGATCTCTATTATTTAAATAATTTCTTTTTCTTGCCATTAGATTTGTTTAATTTATTATTATATACAAGAAAGGACCGATTGTTTAATTCAATCGGTCCTCTAATTATATTAAACTAGAATTGTTTTAAAGATTAAATCTTAACCTCTAAATCTTCTTTAGGGAGTACAATACTTTTTCCATCTTTAGGAATAATAACTGATAGTAGATCATCATCACCAAGAGATGCGTATTCTTCAGCATTAACTAAGACTTCTTGTCTCTTTTTAAGACCTTGTCCACTTTTTTTAACCGATGCTTCTACGAAACCATCGTTTAAATAGTCGTCTTTAGTTTTTTTTTCAGAAATATATGAATCAGCTAATTCTTTTTCTTTTCCTTTTAACTCTTCAGCTAATAAATTTAAAGCTTCAGTTAATTCTTTAGTTTCACCTAACTTCTTAATAGCGGCTTCAACTTCAGATTTCTTTTCTTCTAAGAAAGAAATAGAATCAGTAAGATCTTTTCTTTTGTTTTCATCAATTGCCTTTTCATTATTCTCTGCAATTAATCTTTCAGAAAGAATTGGAGAAACATCAAAGTTAATAAATTCTTTTACTATTTCAACAGTTTCTGTAGCAGTATCAATTTTTGACATTTCATTTAAGTTCATTCCAGGATTTACTTTATTAATGTATATACCTTCATTTACTCCGATCATTGTTAAAAATACATCAGCAAATTCTTGATTTTGAATAGTTGTAAAATTATCCATTTCAGCAATCATATCAACTGATTCAAAGAATTTACAAATTTTATCATTTTGCCATTGGTTTCTATATCCTGAGAAATTAGTTGCCAATAAAGATTCCTTTAATTCAATTATACTATAATTAGTCATATCAATTTTACCCATCGTTAAAGTACCTTCAGTAATATTGTATTCTAATGATTTACCATTTTCTCCGTGTAATGAAAGAATGTTTCCATTTCTTGAGAACATATCTAAACCTTCAGATACATCGAAGAATCTTGGATCAGTTACATTAGCTTCAGTAATGTCGGTTCCATTATAAGTATAATTCTTTCCGTGTAAATTAAATGTTAATCCTTCTTCAGATTCTAATACTGGAGAAAGCACAGATACAACTTTACCATGTGCAGTAGATGCAACTTTTTGATCTTCAGCATTCATTTCATTTACTATTTGCTTAGCATCTGTTGACCATGGGTGCTTTGCAGCAACAACAGCAAATTTAGATTTTACATCTGATTCATTTAATAAAGAAACTAAATCTGAATTAAATGATTCTATTAGTTTTCCTTTTTGATTTTCTGTTCTTGCAATAGATTCACTAATTCTAAATTCCCATTTAGCATTATTATATGATTCCATTATATACTCTCTCAATTCAGAAATTGGATTTAACCAAGTTGATTGAGCTAATTTAGTATATAAGTTTCTTGCAATTTTAAATTTAAGATCTGGGCTAACTGAATTTTCTAACTCTTCACTAATAGCAGAAAGATCTGCATTTTTCAGTTTCATTGGAAATGCAGTTATTGCATTTTCCAAAATCGTTAAAGATTCTTTAACAGAATACGAAACTCTGGAATTGTCATTATCCATTGCCTTTAGTCCATTAATACTATCCACAACGTTTTCGTATAGGTCTGTTAATGTAAATTTCATTTTGTTATGATTTTTTTGTTTATTATTATTTTCAGTGTATATATCAGACTGTTCTGTAGTCATTTCACGATATTTTGCAATACCACTCATTGCCATCTGTTGTGGAATACCCATACCAACAAGTATTGTCATAACTTGTTGATCTGTCATAGGCACATTGTGAGAGATTTTACTACTCTGGTTTTGGCCAGTTGGAGCTAGGTCTGACATCCTTCCGCTTTGGCTAAACAATACATGAATTATATCTATCAATTGTTGCTTAGGTTGATTGAGGTAAGGAGCATTAGTATTTACGCCAGGTTGAGCATCAATTGCCCCATCTGCATAAACTTGCGTTTGTCCTTCGTTAACTGTGTTTTCCATATTACACTATTTGATTTGTTTTATATATTATAAGTCTCTTTGATTAATTGTATCATCCACCAAAGCCATCATCTACACTGCCTAAACCAGATTCATCTACGTCAGGTTCTGCATTAGCATTTCTATAAGTTAAGCTTTCAAGAGATTCAGGTGCTATAGGTGCTGATGTTATTGATGATTCCATATAAGGCCCACCTGTTTGTATAGCATCTGGGTTTATATAGCCTGCATTACTATAAGTTCCTGATGGTTGAACTTTTAATAAACTTTCTTCAGTATATTCAAATTTCTGGAATATTCCGCCAAAGAAAATACCTAATTCATTATTAGTACCAGATCTTAACATACCAACGCCTTGTGCATTTGGATTAGCTTTGATTGCAGATTTAGTCATAAGACTTATTTCTGGAATTAAAATACCTTGCTCAAACACCGGCATAAATGAAGCTACTTCAATAGGGAATGTTACACTCCATTCCTTTTTATCATTTAATTGAAATTCAAATAATTTATTTTGTGTATAGTCTTCTGGTACTGCAAAAGTTCCTGCAACTCTCATCATCCCTAAATCAATTTGAAATAGTGTATTTTTATAAAGCTTACTCATTAAGCTTTCTGTAACCTTTAACATTTCTAAATTAGAAGAACATACTACTGTACAATCAAAAGACATACTAAGAGGAAGAAAGTTTGTCTCCATTGAAAAGGTTTTTAAAACGCCTTCCCATTCTTGTACAAACTCACTTCTAGCAAACTTATTTGTTTGGTTACCCGAATCTATGGATATACCAGTTAACTGTATTATACCTCTTGGTACGACTTCATAATCACCAATAGCTTTACCTTTAGCCTCTGCATCAAACAAAAAATTATCCATTAAAAATCTACCATCTCCTGTTATTGAATAAAAGAAAGGGACGGGTATTTTCTTTAAAGTATCTTCATCAATTTGATTATAATAATAAACTTTATCTTTTAATTCTGCTAAAAGAGCTACTATAATATAACGCAGTATAGTATTGTCTTTATTAAATTCTTGATTATATGCTGACATTAGTCATTTTTAATTTTTATTGTATTATATTTATCCAATAGTTTCAATTGTAAATTCACTAAAGCCTGCATCTTTTGTAATTTCTAACTTTTTATCAAAATATTCACTAGGTAATACTGTATGATTAATCACAAATGTATTTAATCCTATGTCTTGTATAGTATCATGCAAGATATTAATTATATGATATACACCATCAGAATCAATTGAAGAAAAGATTTCATCTAAGAATAAAATATTTAGTGATGGGAATCTCACTTTAATCATTTTCATTAATGCCATAATAATTACAAAATCAACCTTTTTCTTTTCACCTGTGCTTAATGTCTTTGCGCTGATTTCAGTTCCTAAGTGATGGAGTGTACAATAAAACTTTTCATTAAATCTGATACCAAACGGAATTCCCATTTCCCTACCCATTAAAAGTATATGATTATTAAAAGAAGGTAGGATAGATCTTACTGCTAAATTTTTAATACCGTCTTCACCCATTAAATTTTCTAGAATAGTTAAATAAAAATCATCAGATTCACTTTTTAACTTATCTGTAGATTTTTCGGTTTTACGAATTTTAAAATCTTTTACTAATTGTTTTAGATTTACTGAAGAATCTGATTCATCTTTTTCAGATAATTCAATTAACTTAGATTTAAGATTTTCCATTTGTGTTTCCAACTGACCGGCCTTTACGTGGATTTGCCTACCTTTAGTTCTTAAATCATTTAATTTAGTTTCAGCGTCTTCATATTCAGTTTTAGCTGCATTATAACTTTCTTCTAATATTATTAATGATTCTTCCTTTTCCTTTTTAATATCTAAATGAAAATCAGAAGTAAGTGGAGCTGTGCACGTAGGGCATGTTGAATTCTCAAATAGCTTTAAATCATTTTGAATATTTCTAATATCATTGCCTATTGATGAATAATGTTTTGATTTAATCCTAGATTCTTTATCTAAATCTTCTAACTTTATTTTTGTGTTTTGCGTAAATGTATTTAGTTTTTTTCGGTTTTCATTTAAAGCAATTAAGTCTGTCTTTAATTTCTTAACTTTAGATTTATCTTTCTCTGCAGTTAACAGTTCTATTTGCTCAATTTTATCATACACAGATCCGATAGATTCGTTGAGGGTTCTTATTTCATTTTCATATGTTCTTATTTCCTCAATGATACCTTTTCTCTTTTCCTTTACGGCTTCAGCCATTTCATTAATAATAGAAAATCCAAATATTTTATCTATAATTCTTTTCTTATCATAAGGAGACATTGTAATAAAAGATTTAAAGTCATTAACAGATAAGATAATTACATTCTTAAAAACATGATACGGTATTTCATATATTTCAGTTTCTAAAAAATCTTGTAAATTTACCTTTCCTGCAACATCATATTCAGATCCATTAATTTTTACATTAAAAACACCAGGATTAATTCCTCGCTCAATTTCAATTTTATTACCTTTAGATTCTAACCATATTCTTCCATAAAGTTCCCCATTTACTCTGTTAGGTAAATCCTTTAGAGTAGAACCTTCAACTTTACCATAACACATATATGTTATTACTTTTGCCAATGTACTCTTACCTGCACCGTTTCCACCAAGTACTAAATATAAGTTACTTTTATCTTCTTCAAAATCTATAACTTGCAATCTGTTTCCATAACTTGCAAAATTCTTAAACTCTACCTTTTTAATCTTCATATGTTGGAGATAATGTTCTTTTATATAATTCTTGTACTGATACTTTTAATCTTTCTTTTAAATCATCATCATAATCTAAGGAATTAATATGCTCTGCTGCAATGTTCATTAAATTTAATTCACCATTAAAATCTGACATTTCTCCATCTTCTCTATCATAAGGATTTTCCTCATCATAAATTCTCGGTTCTAATTTTCTAGCCAAGCCATCGAGGTAGTCCATAAACATATTAATATTATACTTACCTAATACATTAGAAGGAATAAAGACATCTACAAAATTATCTTTAATTTCCTTTGCCACATCCTCCATTCTCATTTCCAATATTTCATTAATATAATACCTAATAAATATTGGACTTAATTTATTTTCAAAAAATGTATGTTCCCCGCTTGATAAATCTAATAAATAAATTCCTTTTTGATTATCCCTGTCTGATCTAGTCATCTGATAAGGGTTTCCAACTAAGACAAAATTTTCTTTATCCTGTCGGTAATGAATATGGCCTGAGTAAACTCTTTTGAATCTTTTAAATATACCTACCTCATTACCACCATCATGTAAATGTTTTGTGCTAGGACTTATCTGAACACCGCGAGTTTCAGTATGACAGAACATATAATCTATCTTATCTTTAATATTTTCTAAAGTTTCCTTTTCATGTTCATGATTTCTTCTCCACGGCATTAATAAACAAGTAGCATCTTTATACTTTAATATCTTAGGTTCTTTTAATACATTTACATTAGGTAAGTACTTTAAACAATCAACCGATGATATCTGATTTGAATTCTTTCTCATTATATCATGATTACCTACAATAATATGAATATCTGGAAATATTTGACCAAGTTCTTCAAATACTCTAATAGCTAAATCTTGGGCTGCTAAATTAACACTTTGCCTATTATCAAATACATCACCTAAATGATAAAGAACATCACCTTTCTTGTATTCTTTTTTTACTAAAGGTATAAAGAATTTAAAAAAGTAATCTTCAATTATCTGAAGCCACAAAACAGAATTTGATCTACAGCCTAAATGAGAATCGGATACCATCCATATTCTTTTTGTCATATTAAAATAATTTTCTGATTTTTCTTTTTTCTAAGATATTATATTTTTTATCTAACTCCTCTATTAATTCATCCTTAAATTTATTAGATAATGAATTGTAAAACTTATTAGGAAATACATCAAAGTAATCTGAAAGAACACTAAATAAATCTATCCTAGTGTAGGATGTTCCAGTATTTTCTATTATGTAAAAGAATACTTTATTAATTTGTACTTTATTTAATTTTTTTATTACCCCATCCGGTGTTGCTTCATTAAGATGTTCAAATTCACTACCTTTAATTAGTTTATCAATTACCTCAAATAGTGAATCATAATGCTGCTTATCATCAGGATCCATACCATCTAACCATGAAGCTGAAACTGTAAAGTTTATCTTTTGTCCACCTAAATCCTGTTCCCCGTATGTATTATTAAAGATCTTATCTTTTTCTACAAACTTTGATTTTTTGTCATCTTCCCCTTTAGTAAGAGGCTTTTTCTTTTTTCCCCACATATTGTTTTATTTTTTTATACTGATATGTCATCAGTTTCTGTTAATCTCATATGTTCATAGTCAATATTAAATCTACATCTTGATCCTTTTCCTTGACCGTCTCTAATTTTTAAAACCTTTAGCCAGTATTCGCGTTCAGCATGCATTACTGAATCTTGTATCAGTGCATACATTACATCAGCAGTATGTGCAAGACCTGCAGATTCTGCAATATTTTCCATTCTTACCTCGGTTGCATCCCATGCACCACGATTAATTTGAGTTGCTGATATAACTAACATATCTCTTTTAACTGCTAATGCTCTAAGATCTTCAGCAATTTGTTTAATCTTCATATATGTATTTTCAGTATTAGGATTTCTATAATTTGCAAGAATATTAATATAATCTACAACTAAGACATTTACTTTATGATCTGTTGTTTCTTCTAAATCTTTTAGATAAGATTCTATATCTGGGATAGTTCCTTGTGAAGTTGGATATTCTTTTACAAATAATTTACCAGGAGGTAATAAACCTCGAGATACTTTTTCCAACTTTCTTTTCATATAATCTCTATTACTTGCATTCTTATCATAATCACTCATAGGAACATGTAAAAGATTAGCACCTATTCTTTTTAAGACCTTTTGTGCTGACATTTCTGCTGTTATAAAAACTACATTATGACCCATCTTTACAAAATTTGCTGCGTCATTAGCTAACCATATAGATTTACCAATATTCTGTTCTCCTGCATAAACAATTAAAGATTTAGTATCATACCCACCACCTGATACACGATCAACAAAACTCCAACCTGTTTCTATTTTCTTTGATGTCCTTTGTATATGTGATTCAGGGTTAAAGAAATCTAAACCAGTATCAGTATCAAAATTAATAGAACCATCAGTAGATATCATTCCTATTGCACGCTGAACTACATCTTCTACATTTTCTGGGGATACATCTTGTGTTTTTACATATTCAATTGTTCTTACTAATTGTTTATCAAAATGTTTCCATTTAACCCAGGCTTCTCCTGTTCTCTTTAACCAATCCTGATCATATTCATTAATATTAATATCATAAATAGATTTTACAATATCTTGTGATATTTCATTAGGATCATCCTTAACTAAAGCTGACATTTGTTGTTTAGAGGGGCTTTCACCAAACTTTAAATAAAAATCTTTTGATAATTTTGCAATTTGATCCAAATCTCTATTTGCAAAAAAGCCATTACCTGTTCCTTTCAGATAGTGTGGCTTTGTTAAAAAATAATTGAAGAAAATCTTTTCGTGATCTATGCTTGATTTCATGTAGTTTTATTTTTATATGCTAAAAAACATAGTTAGTTTTATTGGTAAGGATTATAAATTACCTCATAAGTAGTGTATGCAGAATTTTGTAAAGATATTTCTAAAAATTTATGTTTAAGTAATTCTTTTAAAATAATATCACATTCTTCTTTTGATAAGCCCCACCTTTTGGCCATTGAAACATCTGTAAATTTTATCTCCTTAGCAACCTTTCCACAATAATCTCGGATTAATTCAAAAAGTACATCTTCAGCATCAGGATAGTGTGGTAATCCTGTATGATTTCCTAATACGTACTTTACTTTTAGCTTTGCAGTATTAAGAGTTTTCGGTAGCATCCTCTACAGTTGTTTCTGTTATTATGTTTCCTAATTCTTCTTGATCTAATTCATCACCGTAAGTAAACTTTTCATTTACTATAGGCTCTATTAATTTTAATACATCCTCTGTCAAAACTTGTGGAGTATATAATTGATTAAGATCTACAGAATCGTTTAAATGTTTAACACAGATCTTTCGTGCAGTTGCTGAAGGTTGAAAATAAACTGTAATATCTTTTTTATCTTTTTTAAATGAATGCTTTCTACACTCTGCTTTACCTGGATCTGTTAGTTTTGTAAATGCACCTTCAGTAATAAACCTACCTCTTTCAATACCACAGACATCCCAACCTATGTATTCTTCTAAGCCTACATAAGGATTCATACCTTTATTAAAAGAAATGTGAAATTTAATATTTGTTGGTTTTGCAAATCTATTTTTATTTGGCTTAGCAGTTACAATAATTCCAGTTTGTTCTATACCTTCTTTAAGTTTAGCTTTACCTAAAAATAAAATAATTGATGCTGCATATTCTGGACCAGTACCACCTCCCCCAACTTGTCGGGAAAATAAATCCTGTGTTTGATATGTATGATTAGTAAATAAGAATGGAATTTTACAAATTCCAAATTGAGTCATAATAATTCTAAAAGTAGATTTTAATAATTTAGCTCTAGTCATATCTGCTTTACTACTTCCAGTTTTTGCATCATCAATTTCTTTTTGAGTTGCAAGGTTACCAGCAGAATCTAGAACTACCATAATTTTTGGTAATGCTATTCCTTTTTTCTTTTGTTCAATTAGTACATCGGTAATTGCAGTTACTGAACTTCTAAATTCTTGAACAGTATTGCATGGCTCATATCTAAATGTTTTAGGATCGATACCAAACTTTTCAACTAATTGTTTGTCTACTGCGTTTTCAGAATCATAAAAAATAATACTATATCCTTGTTTTTGTGCCTGTTTAATTGCATTTAAAATAAGATAAGTTTTTCCTGTACCTGATGGTCCTGCTAATGCAACAGCTCTGTTATTTGGATAACCACCAAATAATGATCCTGTTAAACATGCATTAAGATGAAAGTTTCCAGTTGGTATATAATGATCAATTTCTGAAATTGTTGATTTGTCTAAAGTATTTCCGTATTCGGATATTTTTGACATTTCTTTGTTTAAATCTGCGAATGAGAATTCCTTTGCCATATTAATTATTTGTTTATTATTATATTGATTTTTTGCCTTTTGTTTAAATTAAAATAGGCTTGTAGTATAAATCAAATTTCTATTAAATGCCTTAAATCCCATTGCAGTTACTACACGGTTAATTGGATCCAATATTGTTTTTTCAAATTGCCTATCGTGATCAATCTCTGGTGCAAATTCATAAGGATAGTCACCTGGTGCAAAAGCAAACACATCACATGCTTTATCTTTAGAGAAATACATTTTACATTTTTCACCATTTCCTAGTGGCTGATATTTACCTTTAGATGAAGAATTGTTTAATAAGTAATTATGATAACCTGCAGATCTTACACCTA
>Ga0209535_1003304_pt1 | contig 10289 bp, 13 predicted proteins | sample LinPmetageLP28_FD_184041 | JGI IMG/M metagenome (GOLD analysis project Ga0209535, IMG submission 184041) | Marine viral communities from the Pacific Ocean - LP-28 (SPAdes) (version 2) | ecosystem: Environmental > Aquatic > Marine > Oceanic | place: Pacific Ocean | collected 2009-08-22
TTTATTAAGTTAATTTGAAACATACTAAATTAATATCAGAGCAACTAAATACTGTCAACTAAATGTCAACATCATATTAAATTAATTAATGTGAAAGAAACAACTATAAAGAGAATTTAAATAGTGTGATAAATATATCACACATAATAAACACATTAGAAACATTATAAACTATGGCAAATATTAAATATAATAAGACAATAGAAAAAAAAATATTAGAACGACTCTGTAATGGTGAAAGCATAAGAAAGATTTGTAAAGATCCTGAGATGGTTTCATGGGCTACATTTAGTCAGAAATTAAAAGACTCTGAAAAATTACAAGATCAATATTATACTTGTAAAAAAATAGGCATTGAGATGGTTATAGCTGAGGCACAAGATAAATTAATGGACTCTATTAATACACTTGAGAACTCAGGTAAGATGGACAACTCACTCCCATTTGCTCATTTAATTAAAGAAATGCAATCCAATGCTAAGTGGTTAAGCTCTGTTTTAAGTCCTGTAAGGTATGGAAAAGATACTAAATTGACTCTAAATGGTGGAGATAAACCAATAGAGATTAAGTGGCAGCAGTAATAAAAGCTAAGTAATACAAGGATTGTATTAAATATTATTCAACCATTGTACCCAAATTTATACAGTACATTTATAAAGATTGATTGGTCAAGCTCATCAAATGTTAATGATCGCATTGATTATTTATTTATTTTGCAACATCAAAGCAACATGACCACCCAAACACCAAGATTTTATTTATTAAATTACACTTACCAATTGATTAGCAATCAACTAGCTTTATTTTTGGTTAGTTTCTGAGGTTTTTGGGGGGTCAAAAAAAGGGACACCAGCAAAAAAAAAATTGACGCTTCGCTAATAACGATAGAACCTTTACACAACTAGATTAGGAATTTTTAATGATGGATTTTGACGACAACGAAAAAGGTTACTCAGCAGTAATTTATATTATGGAAAGCAGTAAATCTGTTGTTGTTCACTTTGGTGGATTTAACGATCTTAGAGAATGTAGATACTTTTCATCTCACATCATGGAAGATTTTGGCATTGAACAATTATTAAATGTACCTAGAGGAGTTACAGTACATTAGGGGGGTTTTGTTTTAAAATGCCAGAAATAGTCATTCCATATAAACCAAGAGAATTGCAAAATTTTTTGCACAAAGAAATTGATAAGCACCGATTTAATGTAATCGTAGCTCACAGACGAAGTGGCAAAACAGTAATGCTAGTTAATCACATGATTAAAGCAGCACTTACTTGTCCTTTGCCAAACCCTAGATATGCCTTTATATCGCCAACATTTAAACAAGGTAAATCTACTGCTTGGGATTACATCAAGCAATTCGCAGGTAAGATACCTGGTACAAAATTTAATGAGTCAGAATTAAGATGTGATCTTCCAAATGGAGCAAGGGTTACAATTCTTGGAGCTGAGAACGATCAGGCTCTAAGAGGTATATTTTTAGATGGTTGTGTTTTTGATGAAACACAATCTATCAAGCCAACTATATTTCCTGAAGTCATAAGACCAGCTCTGGCAGACCGAAAAGGTTGGTGCGTATTTATAGGAACACCAAAGGGTAGAAATTATTTCTATCAACTTTATAAAGATGCACAAAAAAATAAAGATTGGTATGCTGGTTTATTTAAAGCTAGTGATACTAATATTTTAGATCCTGATGAATTAGTTGCTGCAAAGCAAATGATGTCAGATGATCTTTATGATCAAGAATTTGAATGTTCTTTCCAAGCTGCCATAACAGGTTCTTATTATGGTGCTTTAATAGAGATGTTAGAGTCTAAGGGACGCATTACAGACAATCTGTATGATGAGAACCTTGATACAGAAACTTGGTTTGATTTAGGCTTAAATGACAGCACAGCGATATGGTTTGTCCAAAGGTACAAAGGAGAAATCAGATTAATAGATTATTATGAAAATGCTGGTGAGGGTTTAGATCATTATGTAGATGTCATTAATAGAAAAGAATATGAGTATTCAAAGCATATAGCTCCCCATGATATTAAAGTTAGAGAAATAGGTAACTTTGGTAAATCAAGATTGGAGAGTGCTTTAGAATTAGGTATTGCTTTTGAAGTAGCACCAAAACTATCTATAGAAGATGGAATTGAAGCTGTCAGAAAAGCACTTCCTAATTGTTGGTTTGACAAAAACAAATGTCAAAAAGCTCTTGAGAATTTAAAGGCTTACCAAAAAAGATGGGACGACAAAAATCAATGTTTTAGAAATAAACCTCTGCACAACTATGCTTCTCATTGTGCTGATTCTTTTAGAACAGGCATAGTAGGTGAGGGTGTAGAAGTTAGTGATTGGAAATCAACCATTCCAGTTGAAACAAATTATATAGTTTAATATGGCAGAAAAAATAACAGAATTAGAATTAAAAAATATTATAAGCAAAGAGATTAATAACTCTATGGGTTATATGGGTGGAAACCTATCATCTCAAAGAAAAAAATCTTTAGAATACTATATGGGAGAACCATTAGGTACTGAGATTGATGGTAGATCACAAGTCGTTAGCACAGATGTAGCTGACACTATTGAAACTATTTTACCTAATTTACTTAAAATTTTTACAGCATCAGATCAAGTAATTAAATGTGAGCCAGTAAAATCGGAAGATGTGGCACAAGCTGAACAAGTAACTAATTATGTAAATTATATTTTTAATAAAGACAATCCAGGTTTCTCAATTTTATATACATGGTTTAAAGATGCGTTGATTGAGAAAAATGGTATTGTCAAAGTTTATTGGGACGACAGTAAAAAGGTTGAGCAAGAAACTTATGAAAATTTAAATGACCAAGAATATTCATTATTATTAGATAGTGATAATGTGGAAGTTGTTGAAGAAGAATCAATTGAAGATGAAAAAGCAAAAGCACAATTAGAACAACTAAGAGCTTTAGCAGAACAACAAGGTCAAGAGTTGCCTGAGCAACCTATTCCAATGATCCATAATGTGATTATTAAAAGAACAAATAATTATGGTAAAGTTAAAATAGAAAACATACCACCTGAAGAATTTTTAATTCAAAAGTCTGCAAAGAATATTGAAGATGCAACTTTTGTTGCACATAGAGTTTTAAAAACAAGATCCGATTTAATTGAAATGGGTTTTGATAGAGATGTTGTAGATGATCTTCCAACTCAAAGTACAGTTCTTTTAAATGATGAAAGATTAACAAGATATTCTGACATAGAAGAAAATCCATTAAATGATGCACCAGATGAAAGTACACAAGATGTAGAAATCTATGAGTGCTATGTTAGAGTGGATATGGACGAAGATGGTATTGCTGAACTTAGAAAAGTAACAGTAGCAGGTTCTGGTAGTTATACAATTTTAGAGAATATGCCTTGCGATTTTATTCCTTTTTGTTCTTTAACTCCAATCCCAATGCCACACAGATTTTATGGTAGATCAGTTTCTGAATTAGTTGAAGATGTGCAGTTAGTTAAATCAACTGTTATGCGACAGTTATTAGATAATATGTATTTAACTAATAATAACAGAGTTGCAATCATGGACGGAATGGTCAACTTGGACGACCTACTTACTTCAAGACCAGGTGGAGTGGTTAGAACTAAACAACCACCAAATCAAGTAATGATGCCAATGCAATCACAAACTATTTCGCAACAAGCATTTCCATTATTAGAATACTTAGATACTGTTAGAGAAACTAGAACTGGTATTACAAGATATTCTCAAGGACTTGACGCAAAATCATTAAATAAAACTGCAACAGGTGTAAATACTTTAATGAGCCAATCTCAAATGAGAATGGAATTGGTCGCTAGAGTATTTGCTGAAACAGGAATTAAAGATTTATTTAAAAGAATATTTGAACTTACTTGTAAGTATCAAGACAAAGAAAGAATTGTAGAATTAAATAATCAATTTGTACCAGTTAAACCTACTGAATGGAAAAACAGATATAATGTTACTATTACAGTTGGACTTGGTGCTGGTTCTAAAGATCAACAAATTGTTATTTTAAATAATATTTTGGAAAGACAACTTCAAGCATTTCAATTACAAGGTGGTCAAGAGTTCCCAATGGTGAGCTTAAAAAACATTTACAATAGTTTAACTAAGATTGTTGAAAATGCTGGACTTAAAAATGTTGAAAATTATTTTGTTAATCCAGATCAAGGAAAACAAATGGTTCAACCTAAACCTGAACCTAAACCAACTCCTATTGAGAAAATAGAATTTACTAGAATAGCAAGTGAAGAAAAACGAAAACTTGCAGAATTAGAATTAGAAATGAAAAAACTTAAAAGCAATAATGCTGCTAATGTTTTGGATTTTGAAACTAAGATCAAAGAGATGGAGCTAAAATATACTACTCAAATTGATAGTGCTAAACTTAAAGCTGAAGCAGAACTAGATAAAGTTATTGTTTCAAACAGAGGTAAAGCATTTTTTGCAGCAGAAGAATCAGCAAACAGATTATCACAACAGATAGATAAAACTGATGAACAACCAAGAACAGGACAAGCTCAACCAGGAATTAAGCCAGGCGAACAAAGCTAAACAACTTTTTGATAATCCATTATTAAAAGAATCATTTGATAAACTAAGGGAATTATATTCTAGTAGTTTATTTAATACTGGTGCAAAAGAACATGAAACCAGAGAAAAACTTTGGTTAGCATATCAAATGGTAGGCAAAGTAGAACAGAATTTAATTGAAATGATTGATACAGGGAAACTTGCATCAAAACAATTAGAAGATTTTAGAAATCAAACTAAAAATAAAAAATTCTAAACAATAAGTTTAGGATAAGCCAACCTCACAAGAGGAGCTTAACTTAAAAAGGAAAAACAATGTCAGAAAATCAAGGCAACCCACTACAAGGATCTGAAACTGATTTGCAAAAAGCAACAAAAGCATTAGATGGTTTATTAAATCCAAAAGAAGAAGAAACTATTGGACAACAAGAACCACCTAAAGAAGAAATTAAACAAAATTCTCCTGAACCCACAAAAGAGGAATCTGAAGAAGATCAACCAGAGGAACAGGAAATAAAGGAAGAAGAAACAGAAGCAGAGTCGCAAGACGAAACTGAAGAAGAAACTTCCGAAGATGTATCTCAAGACGAAGAACAAATTGATGCTCAAGAGAAACTAAAAGATTCCACCTACAAGGTAAAAGTTGCAGGTCAAGAATTAGAAGTTACCCTTGATGAGTTGAGAAATGGTTACTCAAGAGATGCTGACTATAGACAAAAGACTGAAGAACTTTCTTATCAAAGAAAACAATTTCAATCTGAGTCTGAAAAGCAAAGACAAGACTATTCTCAAAAACTCAATGAGTTGAATCAGAGATTGTCAGTTGCTCAACAAGACCTAAACGCAGAAATTAATTCTGCTGATTTAGATAGAATGTATGAAGAAGATCCAACAGAAGCAGCAAGAGTGGAAAGAAAGTTGAAGAAAAAGCAAAATGCTTTAAATCAATCTTTACAAGAAGCTCAAGCAGAACAAAAACAACAGTTTAGTTCTTTCTTGCAAGACCAACAGAGAAAATTAGCATCTAAGATGCCAGAGTTTTCTGATCCTGCAAAGGCTTCAACTATAAAAGCTAATATGAAAAGTACATTGAACAATTATGGTTTTAATGACCAAGAAGTTGCTCAAGTGTATGATCATAGAATAGTGATGTTGGTTAATGATGCTATGAAGTATCGTAGTATGCAAAATTCAAAACCGAATATTGCAAAAAAGATTACTAAACCTAGCAAACCTTTTTCATCAGGTGTTAAGCAAGGCAAATCTGAAGCTAACTTAAAATTGAGGAGAGAAAAGTTTAGTCGTCTAAAAAAATCTGGCAGTATGAAAGCTGCTCAAGATGTATTTTTAGATATGATTAACAATAAATAACCTCAACAATAAGGATAAAAAACTATGGCAATCGTAGCAAATACATTCCAAACTTATGCAGCTATTGGTAATAGAGAAGATTTATCAGATATAATCTATAATATCTCTCCTACTGATACTCCTTTCATGAGTTCAATTGGAAAAGAAAAAGCATCTGGAACACTCCATGAGTGGCAAACTGATGCTCTAGCACAAGCAGCAACTAATGCTCAAGTAGAGGGTGATGAAATCACTTTCTTAGCAGTTAATCCAACTGTCAGAATCAATAACCAAACTCAGATTTCAAGAAAATCTGTAATTGTTTCTGGTACGCAAGATACTGTAAATAGTGCTGGAAGAAATAACGAACTAGCATACCAAATCTCAAAAAGTTCAAAAGAACTAAAAAGAGATATGGAAGTTGTTCTTACAAATAACCAATCAAAAGGTGCAGGTGGTGCAGCAGCAGCAAGAACTTTAGCTGGTCTGCCATCTTGGATTCAAGCTAACACTAGCAAAGCAGCAAATGGTGCTAATGGTGCAGTAGGTGGAGTTGATACTCCAGGCATACTTAGAACTGATGGAACTCAAAGAGCTTTCACAGAAGCACAATTAAAAGATGTTGTAAAACAATGCTGGGATAATGGTGGTGATCCATCAATGATCATGCTTGGTTCTTTCAACAAACAAAAACTATCAGGATTTACTGGTGGCTCTACTAAAATGACTTCAGCAGAGGACAAAAGACTTGTTGCTGCTATTGACATTTATGAGTCAGACTTTGGATCAATGACTGTTGTACCTAACAGATTCTCAAGAAATAGAGATTGTTTTGTACTGTCACCTGATATGTGGTCAGTTGCGTTTTTAAGAGATTTCCAACTTATGGATCTTGCAAAAACTGGTGATGCACAGAAAAAAGCTATGTTAGCAGAATACACACTTGTTTCTAAAAACGAATTAGCAAGTGGTGCTGTATTTGATTTAACAGCAGCTTAATCAAAACATTTATAGGAGGGGATTAATTTCCCCTCTTATTAATTAATAAACAATTTTGTTTTCTTTGAAGATTTTATAATCGGAACGAAGCAATACAAAAATAGGAAAATAACATGAGAACACTTAACGACTACTTTATAACATCTGCAATTCCAGATGTATCAACTGGATCATCAACTTTTGTTTGTGTACCAGATGGTGGAAGAATAATTAAAATTATTACACACAACAAAGCAACTACTACAGGAACAGCAGCTATCTCTTTTGAAATAGGTGGTGTTGCAGTAACTGGTGGAGCTATAAGTCATACAGCTTCTGGATCAGCAGGTAGAGTTGCAACAGCAGAACCAACTGCTGCTAATAGAGTTGAAGAAGATGGAACAATTGAATGTATCACTAATGGTGGTTCAACAAATACTTCTAAAATGGAAATAACTTTTGTTATCAGAAGATAATTACAATCTTTGTGGGGATCTTGTCTAGCGATACTTCCCCACAAATACCAATTAACTAAATAGGAAATAAATTATGCCAATGGTAGGAAAAAAAAAGTTTTCATACAGTAAATCTGGAATGAAAAAAGCAAAAGCCTTTGCAAAGAAAAAAGGCAAAAAAGTAAAAAAAAGAAAATATTAAATATAAAGGAAAAATAAATTATGAGTTTTAATTATGGATTAAGACCAGGTACTATACATCATGTAGCTTTAACAAATACTAATTCTACAGCGACTGGTACATTTGCTTCAACTACACAATATGTAAGAGTTTGTTCAGACTCAGATGTTCATATTAATTTTGGTGCAGCACCTGTTGCTACAGCTACAAGTATTTTTATACCAGCAGATCAACCAGAAATTTTTAAAGTTTCTCCAAATCATAAATGTGCTTGTATAGGTTCATCTGGTAACAAGATTTCTGTTACTGAAATGGGTGGCTAGTGGCTAAACAAAAGTTTATTCATTTTGTTCCAAGAGATAAACCACCTAAATTAGGTAAGCACAAAAAGAATCTTTCAAAAAGTGAGAAGTTAAATAAAAAACTTACTAGATACAAAGGTCAAGGTAGATGAAAAAAATAAGTCAAGAAACAGACGATAAAGGTATTACAGAAACCTTTTTAGATAATGGTGCAGATGGTGTTGTTCAAAAAAGATCAATAGATGTTAAGCCTATTTTAGAAAATAATAAAAGATTATATAATCAAAATGATGGCTATAGTCCTGACAAGGGATTAAAAAGAGTTGCATCAATACCAGTAGTTGTTCTTGAGATATGGTGTAAAGAATATCACAAAGATCAAAACAAAGGTAATTGGTTTGAATTACCAAGAGATATACAAAAAAAAATATTAAGAGAAAAATTAAACAGTTCTGAATTTAGATATTTTAGAACAGCAGAGGGCAATTTATAATGGGTTTGCTTGATTTTATAAAAGAAGAACAAGTACAACAAGGTTTATTACAAAATAAAAATCCACCTTTACCTAACAGAGATTGGATTACAAGAGCTTTAGATATTAATACACCAACTACTGAAGCTAATGAAACTGTTAGAACAGCAAGTGTAGAAAAAGATGGTTTAATATATCTTTTTCCAACTGTTAGAATGACAGAAAATGGATTAATAAAATTTGATGGTAAAAATGGAATTAATGAAGCATTTAAAATTTCTTTACAAAATAAAGATTTTATAACTTTTGATACTGAAGAAGAAGCAACAGATTTTTCTAAATATTTATCTAATTTAATTTACACAACAAGAAATAAATAATATGGCACTAACTACATACACAACTTTAAAAGCATCAATAGCAAACTGGCTTAACAGATCAGATTTAACTACTGAGATACAAGATGATTTTATTAAACTAACAGAAGCTGATCTTAATTCTAAATTAAGAGTTAGATCAATGATAGCTCAAGTTAATATAACTGTTAATGCAGAAACAGCAGCTTTACCAACAGACTTTTTACAAATTAGAAATTTTTACATATTAAGTGGTCAAACTAAAACTCCTTTAGTTTATACAACACCATCATCAATGGACACTACAAGTGGAACATCTACTACTGGTTTGCCGACTACATTTACAATTTTAGGAGATACATTAAGATTTTCACCAAAACCAGATGCAACTTATACTGCTGTAATGAATTACTTTAAAAAATTTCCAGCTCTAAGTTCAACTGTTGCAACAAATTTTATTTTAGAAAATCACCCTGCAATTTATTTGTATGGTTCTTTGTTTCATGCAGCGAACTTTTTAGGTGGTATCAATCCTCAACAAATTCAAACATGGCAACAAATGTTTGCAACAGCACTTGAGAGATTAGAATTAAATGATAGAGAAGATGAATACAATGGAAGTCCTTTACAAGTAAGAACTGTAACTTCTGTACCATCTCCATTCATTTCAACTTTATAATAGGAATATATGCAATTACCTTTTGGCGAATGGTTGCCAGACCAACCAGATAATTTAAATCCAGGTGCAACTGTAGCAACTAATGTTTATCATGCACAATCAAGTTATAAACCAGTTAAAGGTTTGGTAGCTTATAGTGGTGCATCAAATGTTACACAAAATGCAAAAGGTGCAGGTAGTTTTAGAGATAATACAAATACAGTATTTACTTTTGTAGGAACTAAAGACAATATTTATAAATTAACATCTGGTACTTTTACATCTGTTAAAGGTAGTTTAACTATATCAGGTACAGATACAGACTTTTTTACATTTACACAATTTGGACAATACATCATAGCAAGTAATGGAGTTAATCCTCCAATGTATTATTTAATGGGTACATCAACTAACTTTGCAACACTACAGAGTATTGCAACAGCAGGAACAGTACCTGCTAAGTTTAGAGTAAGTGGTGTCATTAGAGATTTCTTGGTAACAGGTAATATAGAGAACGCAAAAAATAAAATTGCTTGGTCAGGTATTAATGATATTTCAGTTTGGGAAGCTGGTGTTAGTTCATCAGATACTCAAGTTCTACCAGGCTCAGGTGGTCAAGTAGTTGCGATAACTTCTGGTGAGGTTGGTTATGTATTTAGACAAAATCAAATAACTAGAATGGACTTTGTTGGTGGAAATGTAGTGTTTCGTTTTTCAGTTATATCTCCTAATAGAGGAGCTGTTTTTGGACAAAGTGTATGTCAAGATAATAGACAAGTTTTCTTTTATGCTGATGATGGTTTTTTCCAAATTAATGGAGATCAAATATTACCGATTGGAGCAGAAAAAATAAATAGATTTTTTGACCAAGATTTAAACAAAGCATATTCAGATAGAATAACAGCAGCAGTAGATCCATTTAATACTTTAGCGATATGGTTATATCCAAGTAAAAATAATGCAAATA
>Ga0209535_1003306_pt1 | contig 10289 bp, 15 predicted proteins | sample LinPmetageLP28_FD_184041 | JGI IMG/M metagenome (GOLD analysis project Ga0209535, IMG submission 184041) | Marine viral communities from the Pacific Ocean - LP-28 (SPAdes) (version 2) | ecosystem: Environmental > Aquatic > Marine > Oceanic | place: Pacific Ocean | collected 2009-08-22
AAGATAAATTAAAAACCCAACTTGAACTCATAAAAGAGTGTAAAAGAATACCAAAAATTAGTCCTCCACCTGTAGAATTTGCAGAGTTATTTAATATGTGTAATTCATTAGGAGTTGCAGGAATAGTGACACATAAAAAACCAGAAGGAAATCATTGGGATAATTTAAAGATACAATATCTAAAAGATAATCCAGATGTCGTAATAATGGAACAGGCAATGCCACAATGAAAATATCAGATAATACATCAGTAGCTATGCCAATTAAAAATATGGTTGGTATTGTTGTAGCGGTTGCTATGGGTGTGTTTGCATACACAGAAGTGACAGCTAGGTTGACCTCTCTAGAGACATCAAGAGAACTATTCCAGGCTGATTTACTTAAAAAATCAGAGCAGAAACCTACAGACCAAGAACAATTTATGTTGTTGGAATCAGTGTTTGAAGATGTGGAAAAATTAATTAAGAATCAAGAACAGAATATGACTAACAAAGTTAATATAGAATTTTTAAAACAACAGTTAGAAAAGACACTGGCTGATGTAGAACAGTTAAAAGATAAAGTTAGAAAAAACGGGAACGGTCATTAATGATAGAACATATTGTAGCCCTGTTAATGTTTATAGGACCTGATATCAAGGAACATCGTATTCAAAACTCAATGTCCATTTGTTTGAAGCACAAGCGCGAAGCTAGCAGACAGGTAAAAGATAATATAACTTACAAGTGTATTAGATCTAAAGCACAATTAGAGACAAATATAGATGGATCTAGATCTATAAAAGCGTTAATATTAGAATAATGAGCTACTTAAACGCTAACATACCTGTGCAATACGCACAAATTAGAAGGGAGTATTTATATGATCTTAAAAAACATCATGGAGAAGTTGAAGACTGCGCTATATTTGGTTTATCGAGTATTACGGGGCGTTCCGTACTTTTTCATTGTATTATGGAAAATGGAGCTGTCTACTATCGTCTACCGATATCTGCATTCATTCAAAGAGGTTTTAAACCGAATGATGTTCCTAAACGTAGGCTTGATGAGTTGGTTTTATGGAACTGTTTTAGTTACTATCCTGCTGTTACTTCTTGGGACTTTTTAGATGGGCAATCAGGTAAGTATATTGGAAAAGATAAAAAGTGGCATCCAGGTGCTTATCTTTTTACTGTAGACTTTGCTCACCCTGAGTCTAATATATTAGATACAGATCATTCAGAAATACCACAAGAACACAAGTGTGCACACATACTTGCTTTAGATGATGGTAACTTTGCAGCACAACCTAACAACAGGTTGATTTGGGACATTCCATCGTTTACAGTTAAAGATGAAATACCAGATTGGAAGGTACAAACTTCTGAATGGAATGTAGAAGATTCTAGAAAATGGAAAACAGAAGATACAGATAATTTTTTTTATGAAATAGAGGAGAAAAAATGAAGCTTTCAAAAAATTTTAGTTTGTCAGAAATGACCAAATCGATGACGGCCCAAAGGAGGGGAATAGACAACACCCCAGGATCAGGTGAAATTAAAAGTTTAACAGACTTATGTTATTGTGTTTTAGAACCCGTAAGAAATAAATTTGATTTACCAGTCTCAATATCCAGCGGATATCGTAGTGAAGAATTGTGTGAAGCGATCGGCAGTAAAAAGACTTCCCAGCACGCGCGCGGGCAGGCCGCAGACTTCGAAGTTCATGGAGTGCCCAACATAAAAGTTGCTTATTGGATTGCAAATAATTGTGATTTTGATCAGCTAATTCTTGAATATTATAAAAAAGATGATCCAGCTGCAGGTTGGATTCATTGTAGTTATAATGAAAAAGGAAGTAATAGAAAACAAATTCTAACCTATGATGGAAAGAGCTACGAGAATGGTTTAGCTGATATGAAATGGAAAGATGGTAAGGTAGTAGAATAGTGGCAATTACAAGAAGTCAAATGAGAAAGCAATTAGAACCTGGTCTAGGTAGAGGCTGGGGAAGAGCAGAAAAAAGCAAATTTAGAAAAGTGTTGGAGAAAACACATGGTAAAATCTACAAATCCAGTCGCAAAAAGTCTAAGGTCTAGAACATTCAAGCCCAAAGTGATACAATCGAAGAAGTTGTACAACCGTAAAAAGAAGAGAAATAACACTCTTAATGCGGCCGCTAAAAGTTATGAATGATAGAGAAAGAGTAAATAAAAGCAAAGTCATCAAGTATATTCAAAAAAAATTTGAAGATACTCAACAGATGACTATGTTTAAATTTCTTAGACACTCAGTCGATATTAACGGAACTGGTACAAATAAATACAGAATTAAATTTGGACCAAATAAAGGAAAAGTATTATGACAAAATTATGTCCAAGAGGTAAAGCAGCAGCTAAACGTAAATTTAAAGTTTATCCTTCAGCCTACGCAAATGCATATGCTTCAAAAATATGTGCTGGTAAAGCAAAAGATCCATCAGGTGTAAAGAGAAAAGATTGGGGTCCTAAAAAAATGCGAGGCGGAGGAATAGCTATTAGAGGAACAAATTTCAAAGGTGTTTTTTAATGTCTAAAAGAGGAACTTGTTGGCAAGGTTACGAGCAAAAAGGAATGAAGAAAAAAGGAAATAAGATGGTTCCTAATTGTGTTCCTGCTGGAATGAAAACAGGTGGTTTAAAAAAATGGTTTAACGAGAAATGGGTTGATATTTCATCACCCAAAAAAGGAGGAGGTTACAAATCATGTGGAAGAAAATCTGCAAGTGGATCAAAAAGAAAATACCCCAAATGCGTGCCTGCTGCAAAAGCAAGCCAAATGACAAGCTCGCAAAAGCGTTCTGCGGTTGTAAGGAAAAGAGCAGCGGGTAATTTTGGAGGTAAACCAACAAACGTGAAAACAATATTAAAAAGAGATACTGGTGGTAATGTAAATATGTATCCAAAAGGGAAGTTCTCTTTAAATTTAATTCAAACAAAAGGAACTAAAGCCAGTAAGGATGATAATTTAATTACTGTATTAAGAAATTCTAAAGCTAAGTTTAATCCTGAGTTAAGTTATGATAAGATATATAAAAATTCAGGGGTTAGCACTGGTATTGGAATGAGTGTTAACAAAGATAGAGTACAAATAAGAATTAAAAAGAGGTTTTAATGGCAACATCAGGTACAGCAACATTTAATTTAAACATCGATGAAATAATTGATGAGGGATACGAAAGATGTGGCTTGATGCCTATGGCGGGTTATGATTTAAAAACAGCTAGAAGATCTCTTAACTTATTATTTGCTGATTGGGGTAACAGAGGCATTCATCTTTGGAAAGTTGAATTAAATCAACAAGCCTTGACAGCAGGTACTGCAACTTATGCTACTCCAGCAAATGTAAATGATGTTTTAGAAGCATACATATCTACAACAGCTTCTGCAGCAGATGGACCAAACACTCAAGACGTATCATTAACTAAAATAGATAGATCTGCTTATTCAGGTCGTCCAAATAAATTAGCGACAGGACAACCTTCAGAATATTATGTAGACAGGCAGATAGTTCCTAAAATAAGTTTGTACGTTGCACCAGATGCTTCAACTTATACAACTTTAAAATACTATTCAATAAATAGAATTGAAGACGCTACAGCTTACAGTGATCAACAAGCAGATGTAGCTTATAGATTTTTACCCTGTATGTGCGCTGGACTAGCTTATTATTTATCTATGAAAAGAGCTCCAGAAAGAATACAAGCTATGAAACTTATTTACGAAGACGAATTAAAAAGGGCTTTGGATGAAGATGGTCAGAGAACATCATTGTATGTTGCTCCATCATCGTACTATCCAAATTTATCATAATGGCTAAATACGCAAATGGAAGTAGATCCCAAGCAATATCAGATAGAAGTGGAATGGCTTTTCCTTATACAGAAATGGTAACAGAATGGAATGGTTCTTTTGTTCACATATCTGAATTTGAAAGTAAGCATCCACAGATTACAAGAAAAAGAAATACTGCAGATGCAATTGCTTTGCAAAAAGTAAGACCACAAAGATTTCAACAACCTACTCAAATAGCAAAATCTTTAGGTGATCAAACAATTGCTAATTCAGGAGGTACTATGGTTGGTTGGGCTGATTTAAATTTACCTGGAATGTTTGCTTTCATTAATCAAGGTACAAGTGAAATGAAACCTGCGGATCCATCATTACAGAATAGAAGAAGACAAGCAATTACAGAAGTTGGAAATGTAACAATAGGAATATCATAATGGCAATTACTTATGCAAATTTTTTAACACAAGTAAGAAACTACACAGAAGTTGATAATACTGTATTGACTGATGCTATTTTAGATCAATTTATAAGAAACACTGAATTAAATATTGCTGGTCAGGTTGATTATGATGATTTAAGAAAATACGCAACTTCAAATTTTACGATTGGTAATCGTTATGTATCTTTACCTTCAGATGTTATTGTCATAAGATCAGTACAAGTTATAGATGGCAATAATGTTAGAACTTTTTTAGAAAAAAGAGATACAAGTTTTATATCAGAGTTTTCACCAAATGACTCTACTACAGGAGTTCCTAAATATTATGCAAACTGGGAGGACAGTGTTCAAACAGGTCCAGTGATTCTTGTGGCTCCAACTCCTGCAGCAGCCAGCACTGTACAGATAAATTATATTAAAGATGCACCACATTTTGATGCTAGTAATACATCATATTTATCTACACACCAAGAAGCTCTTCTTTTATATGGAGTTCTTTTAGAATGCTTTAGTTACCTTAAAGGTCCAGATGACCTATACAAACTGTATTCAGGTAGGTATAATCAAAGCATACAAGCTTTTGGTCTACAACAAATGGGTAGACGAAGAAGAGGAGAATATGACAGTGGAGTTCCTCGAATTAAAATACCTTCACCGTCACCATAAATTTAATTAAGGAGATAAAATGGCAATAACAACAAACGCAATCTGTAATTCATTTAAAAAAGAATTATTAGAAGCAAAACACGACTTTTCACAAAGTGGTGGTGATAAATATAAATTAGCAATGTACTCAAACGCTGCTACACTTGGTAAATCTACTACAGTATACGCAGCTAACCCAGGTGGCGGATCAAATACTGAAGTAACTTCTTCTGGCTATACAGCTGGTGGTGGTGCTTTAGTAAACACTGGAACATCTTTAGCTACAAACACAGCTATTACAGATTTTAGTAACTTATCATTCGTAGGAGTAACTTTGACTGCAAGAGGTGCGTTGGTTTATAATACATCTAACTCTAACACTGCAGTTGCGGTATTAGACTTTGGTGGAGATAAGACAGCGACTAGTGGAACATTTACAATTCAATTCCCAGCATTTACTACTTCTGCAGCTATATTAAGAATAGCTTAAGGAGTAAACTATGGCAGCATCATCCTGGGGTTCTAATAATTGGGGCGAAGCTGCCTGGGGTGATAATGCTGTTGTAGTAGGTTTTGATACATGGGGTATCAATTCTTGGGGTGATGGATCTTGGGGATTAGGTACTCAAACCTCAACATTAGCAACAACAACTGGGACTGTTACTTTCGCAATTTCTTGTGAGGTAAATGTAACTGGCCAATCATTAACATCAACAGTCGGAACAGGAACTTCTATTACTGCTAATGCAACTTTAGATGTTACTGGTTCAAGTGCTTCTACAAGCGTAGGATCAGCTGATACTGATGCTAACGCTAGAGTTATTCCAGGAGGTACAGCCTTAACTTCTACAGTTGGTGCAGTAGATTTAGATGCAGATGGTAGTATAACTATTAATGCAACTGAAAATGCTTTACAAACTGCAACAGGTCAAGTTTCTGAAGTTATTGAGGGCGGTACACTAGTTACAGGAAGTTCAGCTGCCACATCAATTGGAACAACAATAGCATCCGCAGATTTTAGTATAACTGTTTCAGGGCAAGCATTAACTTCAGCAATAGGATCAGCTGTAGCTTTCTTAAATCAAGAAGTAGATGTATCAGGACAAGCGTTAGCATCCTCAATTGGTGCTTTATCTGCAGTAACGGGAACAGCTTCTTTAACTTTAACTGGACAAGCATTAACTTCATCAATAGGTTCAGCAGATGCAGTTTCAATTGCAGAAGTAACAGGACAATCTATAGCTTCATCTGTAGGTTCTTTAAGCGCTATTACAGGGACAGCAACAGTCAATTTGACAGGTATTTCAATGTCTTCAAACATAGGCTCTCCTGTGATAACATCGTGGAATGAAGTTAATCCAGGGGTAACTAATACTTGGACAGCTGTAAATCCAGGAGTAACAAATAATTGGAGTGAAGTTGATAGAGCAGCTTAATAATGGTAATATAATAACACAAGGGTAAACTATGGCATCAGCGTATTCGACAGATTTAAAACTAGAACTTATGGTAACGGGTGAAAACTCGGGAACATGGGGTAATAAAACTAATACAAATTTAAACTTAGTTCAGCAAGCAATTGCTGGATATGAGTCAATTTCAATTGCAGGTGCTGCAGACACTACTACACTAGTAATGACAGATGGCACAATTTCAAACGCTAGAAATGCAGTTATAAAATTTACAGGTACAATCACAGGTAACCAAGTAGTTACAATTCCAAACGGAATTGAAAAAACTTATATTGTAAGTAACGGAACTACAGGAGCATACACTGTTCAATTTAAAACAGTTTCAGGAACAGGTGTAACTTTTGCAACTGACGATAAAGGTGTAAAATTACTTTTTGCTGATGGTACAAATGTTGTTGATACTTCTTTAGGTGTTTCAACAAATCCAGGTGGATCAAACACACAAGTTCAATTTAATAATTCAGGAGCCTTCGGTGGTTCTGCTAACTTAACTTTTGATGGTAGTAATTTATCACTTGCTGCTCAAGGGGATTTAAGACTTCAAGACGCTTCTGGCGGTCAATACGTTGCATTACAAGCACCTGCAACTGTAGCTTCTAATGTAACTTTAACTTTACCAGCTAATGACGGAGATGCAGATCAGTTTTTACAAACTGATGGTTCAGGAAATTTATCTTTTGTAACACCAGCGGCAGGTGGTACATCATGGCAAGCAATTAAAACAGCAAATTATACAGCAGTAGCAGGACAAGGAGTTTTTGCAAATACTTCAGGTGGTGCGTTTACAGTTACACTACCAGCTTCTCCTAGTTTAGGCAATGAAGTTACTATTGTAGATTACGCTGGAACATTTGATACATTTAATTTAACTGTAGGTAGAAACTCTCAACCTATAATGGGAACAGCCGCAGATTTAACTGTAAGCATAGAAAGAGCAGGTTTAACTCTAGTATATGTTGACAGTACACAAGGTTGGCTGCTGAAGGATAAATAATCCATGGCAACTATAACTTATGCAGTAACCGTAGCTAATCCAGGATCAGGTAATAGATATTATTTGAATGGTGTTCTTCAAAGAACTGTCTCTGCTATTCCAGGCAACACTTATAAATTTGATCAATCAGATGGATCAAATTCAGGACATCCTTTAAGATTATCAACTACATCTAATGGAACACATAACAGTGGTTCAGCTTATACGGACGGTGTTACAACCGCTGGCACACCAGGCAGCTCAGGGGCATACACACAAATAGTTGTAGATGCTACAACAGTACAAACATTATATTACTACTGTACAAATCACAGTAATATGGGTGGTTCTTTTAATGTTGGTGGAACAGGCACTGTTCAATTACAAGAAAGAGGTGGTTTAAGAGTTCAAAACTTATCATCTGATTCTACATCGATAGGACAAATTTATTACAATACATTAGCAGGACAATTTAAAGGTGTTACAACTGGTGGAGCACCTATTGGCACATGGGCATCGGGTGCAAGTTTAAATACAGCTAGAGCACAAATGGGCGGTGCAGGAACACAAGCAAGTGCTCTTATGTTTGGTGGTGACACCAATCCACCAACGTCAGGTCGAGAAAGTGCATTAACTGAATCTTATAACGGAACTGCTTGGTCTGTAAAAAACGTTTTAAATACTGCAAGACGAGTAACTGCTGGTGCAGGTGCTTCCAACACTGCAGCAATATGCGTGGGTGGTTATACTGGAACTGCTTACTCTGGATTAACAGAAACTTGGAATGGAACTTCTTGGGCAGTAAAAGCTGCTCTTAACGAGGGTAGAGCTAATTTAGCAGCAGCTGGAATAGTCTCAGCCGCTTTAGCTATCGGTGGTTCGCCTCCAGGTTATACTGCTAAAACAGAAGAATGGAATAATACATCCTGGACAGAAGTAGCAGATTTAAATACTGCTACAAAAGATGCGGGATCGTGCGGTGTATATACCGCTGCTTTAGCTTTTGGTGGTAATCTTCCACCAAACACTGCTAAAACAGAATCTTGGGACGGAACGTCCTGGACTGAAGTAAGTGATTTAAACAGAGCTAATAGTGCTATAGCTGGATCAGGAACTCAAACATCTGCTTTAGCTTTTGGTGGTGAGCCACCAACAACGGGTAAAACAGAATCTTGGGACGGAACGTCTTGGTCTGAAGTTAATGATATGGCAACAGCTAGAGACAATTTGGGTCCATCTAGTAATGCACCATCTATTTTAACATTAGCAGCTGGAGGTAATCCAAAAACAGCCGCAACAGAAGAGTTTACAGCAGCAGCGTTTTTAGTTAAGACTTTAACATCATCATAAATTAGTTTATACTAACCAAAAGGAGAATAACTATGGCATATAAATATTGTACAGCGACTAACTGGGGAAAAAACTTTTTCACTCACGAAGAGAGAAAACAGTTTCACCTATCTGGTCATGAAGGCGATGTTTGGGTTGTAGGCGATAATCTTTACGGTGATCAATGGATCTCAAAAGTTTCAGGTGCTATCAAAAGCAAATCTGAAGCTCAGACTATTGTTACTGCAGAGGTTGAATCAGCACAAGCAGCTTACGATGCATTACCAGCTGATGAGCAAGCGCTACAAACTAGACCAGCTATTTATAACTTACCATAGGAGTTAGACTCTATGAGTAAATATAAAGAAATTAAAGGATTTAAAGTTCAGACTTTAGCAAGCGATACAGCTGCGTCTGTTGCAGCCACAGGAACTTGGGCATCGGGTGGAGCTGTAAATAATGCAAGATATAGAATGCAAGGTGGTGCAGGAAGTCTGACAGCAGGTTTAATTGCTGGTGGTTACACAGCACCAAGTCCAGGAACTAGAGATAATGTAGAAGAATATAATGGAACATCTTGGTCAAACGTTAATGCTCTTCCACAAGTTTTAGTAGATTTTGGTTTAGCTGGTACACAGACAGCTGGCTTAGGAGTAGGTGGTACTGCTGGACCTCCTGGAAATCAAAACGATACTTTATTATATAATGGAACATCTTGGACACAAGGCGGTGATTTTCCTGCAGCAGGACATAGAATTTCAGTAGGCGGAACACAAGCAGCAGGACTATCAGTTGGTGGCGCTGTACCTAGTTATTCAAATACTACTTTTGAATATAATAGTAATTCTTGGACAGCTGGTGGAACTTATCCAACAGTTAGAGCAAATGGAGCAACATCAGGAATTCAAACTTTGGCAATAGCTTATGGTGGATATACGCCACCTACTACAGCAAATGCCAACTATTATAATGGTTCGTCATGGACAGCAATCTCTGCTATGAGTAATGGTAGGGCAGAAATGGGTTTTTCAGGTTCAGGAACACAAACAGAAACGATAGCTTTCGCTGGAACAGGAAGTCCTCCAACTATGCCTAGAACAGAAAATTGGAATGGAACAGCGTGGACTGAATTGGCAGATTTATCTGTTGCAAGAGATGCAGGAGGTTCTTTTGGAAGTGCAAGTGCAGCAGTATATGTTGCAGGTTCTCCACCAACAACATCAACTGAAGAATGGACAACAGCACCAGCGCCAACATTTACAAAAATTAATCTAGGACAAGTTTATTTTAATTCTGGATCAAACGCTTTTAAAGTTACTAAAACAGTTTATGGTACTGGTACTTGGGCATCAGGCGGAGCTATGAGCACGGGAAGAACACAAGGTGCTGGAGCAGGTTCACAGTCTGCCGCAATATTAGCTGGAGGAACAGGACCACCTCCTAATAATAGTCAAAATGCAGAAGTATATAACGGAACAGCTTGGACTGCAGCAGCAGCAAATTTATCAGGAATTGCTAGAAGAGTAGCAATGGGAACTGGTGGCGGACCACAAGGTTCAGCTATTAGTATTGGAGGTTATAGTTCTCCTCCAGCTCCGAATGGAACATTAAATTTAGTTGAGCAA
>Ga0209535_1003307_pt1 | contig 10289 bp, 6 predicted proteins | sample LinPmetageLP28_FD_184041 | JGI IMG/M metagenome (GOLD analysis project Ga0209535, IMG submission 184041) | Marine viral communities from the Pacific Ocean - LP-28 (SPAdes) (version 2) | ecosystem: Environmental > Aquatic > Marine > Oceanic | place: Pacific Ocean | collected 2009-08-22
AAGACCGTTAGGTGAGTTCCCAGTATTAGGAGCTTAACATGGAAGTCTCCGCATACGTTATTTGGAACGTCTTAATAACTCTTATCATTGCTCCTATCTTTTACTCGATTAGACAAAACACAACAGAACTAAGAAGACAAGACATTCTGTTAAACAAAACACGGGAAGAGATTGCAAAAGACTACGTAACAAAAACAGAACTTCGAGACGACATGGGATTACTCATGGATAGAATAGATAAAATTGGTGAAAAGCTTGACAAACTCTTTGAAGTTAAGTAAAATAGGTATATAACAATGACAAAAAAAATAAAAGATAAGCTTCAAAAAAGAGCTAAATATCAACGTGGGCGTGGCGTAGTAACTGATAATAACAATACACAACCTATTGATGGTGGTGGTAGAATAAACCGACCTCAAGAAAGAGGTAGAGGTAGAGACGAAGCTGGTCAAATTCCTAATGAGCCACCAGCTCCTACTCCAGCACCTACTCCAGCACCTACTCCTGCTCCTACACCAGCTCCTACTCCTGCCCCTACTCCGGCTCCAACACCAGCACCTATACCTGTTGATGAAACTCCTGAACAAAAAGAGATTAGACTAGCAGCAGAAGCAGAAATAGCTAGGTTAGTAGAAGAAGCTAGACTAGCAGCAGAAGCAGAAGCAAAGCGAGTAGCTTTAGAACGTAAAAGAATGCAAGATGCTAAAGAAACAGCTAAAGATTTAATATCTGGAAACATGACAGGACTTCCTGTAACTCCAGACCCTGAAGACGTAGAAGTTGGAGAAATGGGTGTAGCTAAAGAACTAGCAGCACAGGACAAAGTTGAAGTAGATACAGTTGGTACAATAACTGCTCCTACTGCTGACACTGTTACTACTACAGATACTGCGGATGCTCCCGGTGCTTTAACTGCTGATACAATGACAGCAGCTGAAGTTACAGAAGCTCCAGAAGTTGCTGTAGCTGAAGGAGAAGTTAGTGATGAAGCACAAGCCCAAGCTGCAGAAGTAGAACGTGTAGCTCCTATTGAAGCAGCTACGGTTGAAATTATTCCCGGTGCTTTAACTGAAAGAGTTATTGGAACTATAAGCCCTACTGCTATGTCAGAAGCTGCTCAAGTAGCAGGAACAACTCTAGCACGGGTTACAAGGGCTAAGAAACAATTAGCTAATGCTGGTGTTAGTGCAGAAGATATAGCTACGTTAGGTAACGACCCTGAAAGTTTAGAAAATAGACTGATGGATTTAACCGAAGCCGAACGTGGAGTTATTGCAGGACTTCCTGAAGAAGCTTTAGTATCTAATCAAGTAGATAGTTTATTAAAAGGTATTGAAGAAGGTGAGATTCCTACATGGGCTAGACCCGCTGTTGCTAGTGTAGAAGCTATGTTAGCACAACGTGGTATGTCAGCCTCTACTGTAGGAAGAGATGCTTTGCTCAATGCTATTATACAATCAGCTGTTCCTTTAGCTCAGTCTAACGCACAAGCAATACAAGCAAGTGTAGGACAACAGAAGTCTATTGAAGCTCAAGCAGAGTTACAAAATGCTCAGTTTAGACAACAGACAGCACTTGATAACGCTGGTAAAGTTTTCCAAATGGACATGGCTCAGTTTAGTGCTGACCAACAAACCGCTTTATCTAACAGTAAGTTTTTACAAACTGTAGGTTTAACTGAAGCTAATAATAGACAACAAGCAACAATTCAAAATGCTGTGCTTATGTCACAAGCTAATTTAGCTGATGCAGACTTTTATCAGAAAACTCAGATAAACAATGCTAATGCTTTCTTACAGACAGACTTAACAAACCTTAATAATAATCAACAAGCTAATGTGTTAAAAGCTCAACAAGCTCAACAAACGTTATTAAGTAATCAGTCTGCTCAGAATGCTGCAAGACAATTTAATAGTGCTAGTGAGAATCAAACACAACAGTTTATGTCAAGTTTATCTGCACAAGTAGACCAGTTTAATGCACAGCAAACTAATGCTATGTCTCAGTTTAATACTCAACAGCTTAATGCAAGACAAGCTTTACAGTTTCAAGCAGATGTAGATGTAGCTAAAGCTAATTCTGCTATGACAAATCAAGTCAATACATTTAATGCACAAGTAGAATTTGATAGAGAAAAATTTAATGTTGCTAATGCACAAGCTATTGAACAAGCTAATCTAGCATGGAGAAGACAAGCCAATACAATTAATACAGCAGCAGCCAATCAAGTGTCTATGCAAAATTCACAGAATGCATTTAACATGTCATCACAAGCACAGGCTTTCTTATGGCAAGAAATGCGTGACCAAGCAGATTTTAATTTTAGAGCTGCTGAAGGAAAAGAAAATAGAGAAACACAACTATACGCAACAGCGTTAGCTAACGAAACAAGTACTGCAGAGAATTTTAATGCGTCATTAAATGCTGTATCAAATTTAATTAAAGCATTTAGTACATAGGAGAAAACATGGGATTATTTAGTAAAATTAAAAAGTCTTTTAAAAAGATTGTCAAGAAAGTTGGTGGTGCAATTAAAAAAGTTGCCAAAGGAATAGGTAAAGTAATGGGTAAAATTGCTAAACCCTTTGCAAAGTTTGGAATACTTGGACAAATTGCTTTGAGTTTTGTTATGCCGTGGGCAATAGGCGGACTTATGTCTGGTATGGGTGCTTTGGCAGGGAATGCTTTTGGAACGTTTGCAAGTGGGTTAGCTAAAAGCAGTAATCTATTTGTAAAAGCTGCGGGTAAACTTGCACAAGGTGTTCACTATGGAGCTGCTGCAATTAATAAAGCTTATACTTTTGTAAGCGATGGTATTACTAAAGGACTTGATTGGGTTGGCAAACAAGGAGCCAAACTTAAGCAAGGAATTACAAATACATTTGATGGAGCTAAAGAATGGATTACAGGTACTCCTACATATGATGATGCTTTAGGTAAAGAACTTTTTGCAGGAGATGATATATTTGCAAACACAAGACAAACTTTTATAGACCCAGCTACAGGTGTTACGCAAACTGCAAAATCAAAAGCTTTAGATACAACTACAGATATAGTATCAAATATAGCTTCTCCAAAAGTTTCTGAAAATCTTTTATCTACTCAAGGAGATAAACTAATAAGTGCTGGAACAAAAACAGCTGCAAAAGTATTTACCTTAGACACTGCTAAAAATGAAATAGTTAAAGCTGCAGATGCACAAACAGCTGCAAGTACACCGTCTTATGAAGAAGGTCCTACTGTAGCTTATCTCGAACAGCCTTTAAATAAAATTAGTCAAGACTATGATTTCTCAATTAAATCTAAAGGCGGACAATATATGGGACCTGCTGATTCTGCAATAGTTTTAGACACCTATGCAGAAACAATGAGACAGTATGGGATGGGAGCAGCAGGGGCTGCAATAACTTTTTAATAATACAAAACAATAAAATATGATGGAACCACAACAACTTGAACAAGAAGGTCTAGAAGTTCTAGGTCAAATGCAACGCCCTATCCCGGGACAAAGTTTAACTAACAGTCCTGATAACCCTTATCCTTGGGAACAACCTACAGAGTTTACAGAAATACAACCTGCTATTGAATCTATGTTTATAAATTTAACAGAAGATGATGCTTACGGGGCTCTTGTTGATATTATAGATTCGGGTAATACTATTGCTGAAGCTGCACAAATTATTTTATTTGCTGGTTTTGAAGAAGGTTTATGGAATCCTGATTTAATGACCCTACTAATTGAGCCAACTATGTATTTAATTATGGCGTTGGTTGAACGAGCAGGAAGAGTAGAATACAAAATTGATAGAGACCCTGACGAGTTAGACGAAGAAGATAAAGCTGAACAAATTACAGCTATGGAAAAATTACTTAGCCAAGCAGCTGTACAAGCAGAAGAAGATAAAGTTAGCGGAGTTAAGTCTGGAGTTCTACCAACTGAGATAGAAAAGAAATTAAAAGAAATTAAAGTGCCTGAAAGTTTATTGGCACCTAAAAACACAGAGGAAGTATAATGGGAATAGCAACACTTGGAAAATCTTTACTATCTTCTGCAAAGAAAAAAGCTAAGAAAGGACAGCAGCTTGGTATGTTTGCCGGAGCAGCAATAGGCGTAGCAGGAATTGCTAATTCTGTTATACGAAGAAAAGCTATGGACCGTGCTAATGCGTTTGAAAAAAGTCTTACTCCTGTTAAAAAAGCATTAGATAAAGATTTTTTACAATTAGGCGATATTGAAGCAGAGTATAACACCCGGTCAAAATTGCCCGGTGGAGAACTACAGTCATTTATTGATGAGGAATTTAAACTATTAAAAGCTCAAACAGGCACTGTTGCTACGGGGGAAGCTAAACCTAGCGACCAAATGTATTTAGATTTAGCTAAGAAACAAGCGTTATCTAAATACGAAATATACAAACAAAGAGTAGATGCTTACAAACCTATGTTTGGTGTAAAATCAGAAGAGTATTATAAACAATATAATAACCTTAAAACACTTACGGGTGTTGAACTTAAGAACGATAACTTGATGGAGTTACTCGGAAATAAAACAGGCTGGGGAAAAGACACTGCACAAGTTGCTACTGAAATTATGTTAGCTAATGGTAAATCAGCTACATTAAATATACCAGCTAATATATTAGAAAAATTTGATATAGAATATTTTAATAAAATTGAGGAACGTGCACGTAGAGCTACGACAATAGAAGAGATACGTAATAAACAGCTTATTACTTTAGATGAAAAAGCTAAGACAACAAATGCTAAAGCATTATTACTTAGTGTTACTCCGAAACCTTCTTCTGCTGTTAAAATAGATTCAGAAGTAGATAAAGCGTGGCTTAAAATTTCAAAACCAAGAACAGGTACAGGCACCGTTAAACCAATTAACCCTGACTACATTGGAGACCAGTTTATTTTTATAGACAAAAAAGATAAATTTAAAACTGAATTTGAACTTGAAGAACTCTTAGAAAAATTAGATGAGATAAACCATGAAACAGGAGAACCTTTTAAAGATACAGAAATAGGTGGTATAAGTAATAGAGATGTTTTAGTAAATAAAGCAAAAGAGTATGCCCAGCTTATGAAAGAACAATTTATGATAAATGGTTCTGGAGTTGTAGATAATATAATGTATGAAGGGTGGGTAAAAAAAGGTTTAGAAAAAGCTTTACAAGGTGTTACAATTGTAACAGACCCGGGATTCTTCTACGGTCTGGGACCCAACTCAACAGAAATTAGTTTAAGTTACGCACCTGTTGACGACACCCCGACAGAGGTTCCAGAACCTATACTAATGCTAAGAAACAGAATTGCTGAGTATCAAGATAATCCTATGGGTCTTCCATCAGGAGTATTAAAAGATATACAAAGAATGGTAGAAGAGTTGCCTGAATACAAAGATGAGTTCAGTGTATACTTAGAAGACATGACACGTGTAGACGGCACAGAAAAATCTTCTACAGGCTTTAAAGGTCCTATTACAAACAACGTAGACAAATCTACAATGACAGAAGTTTCAGTAGGTGTTATGATTAATGGTAAAGAAACTTTAGTACCTGCAATTAATGAGCTAACAACAGATGCACAGATAAAAGTTTTACAAGATTTAAAAATTGGAGTAGACCCTATACCTGAAGACATACAGATAACTGCTAAGAAAGCAGCAGAGGCACGTATAGAAGCAGGTCTTAATCCTTTCTATCAAGATGAAGAAGAAAAAAATAATACGACTACAACAACATCTACATCTTTATTAAATCCTAGTGTTCCAACACAAGCAGAACTTGTAAAAGAATTTGAAATATTGGGAGCTTCTAAAATGTCTTCAGAAGAAATTGACATACGTTTAAACGAGATGATAAATCAAAAAGAAGATTTTACAACTGATGAGTATATTAAACTTATTACTTATTTAAATTCAAAACAAGGTATTAACCCTACGTCTTCAAACACTAGTTTGCTCGAACCTACGAAAGAGTTAACAGATTCAGAAATAATTGCAAATTCTTTAAAGGGTACAGGTAGAAATCCTTTAGAAGTACTAAGAGATAGTAAAATTAATAATTTAGAAAAAGCAGTTGCTAGAATGAAAGCTGGTAAACCTAATATAGGAACAAGCTCAAGTGCAGTTGTTAGATGGTTAAAAAATACTAAAGATACAGACTACTATAAACTATCTACAGAAGAAAGAATAGCTTCTACTGAAGAATACATTGAAACTTTAAAATCTTAAAAACTAAATGGCACAAGAAGCATACGTAAGTATTTTTGATTCTACTGAATATAAAGATTATGTTGCAGCAAGAGATGCTGAACTCCCTGAAGAAACAGAAGAAGAAAAAAGACGTAGATTAGAACAAGAAAGACTGGCTGCTATTCAAGCAGAACAACCAGTTACTCCTCTACAACCTCAAGAAGCTCCGATAGAAGAGACTCCTGTTGTGGAAGAAGAAGAAGTTGTAGATGATAGTTACGTAAGCGTGTTTGATTCTCCTGAGTATTTAGAGTATGCAAAAAATAAACAGAGCACACAAGGTTTAGAAGAGTTAGGAGATGATGTAGCATTTGCTCGTAAAGTAAACTACGGTATGGCTCAAGAGCCTACAGCTATTGGAAGTGCTTATCGTTTAATTAAATCTGGAATACAGGCAGCTGTTGACCCTAATGAGTCTTACAAAGAAGCAAGAGAAAGAATAGAAAACGCACGTCAAGAAAGAATATTAGAAGAGTTTCCTGAGTTTAGAGGTAAGCACGAGGACGCAGGAGTACTAGTAGGTAGAGGCACAATGGCTTTAATAGACCCTATAACGTTCTTAATACCGTGGACTAAGATTGCTAAAGCCGGTAAAATTGCTAGTATCTCTTCAGGTGCCGGAGTTGCTGCTGTTGATTTATCTTTACGTGAAGAAGCTTTATACGGTAAAGTCTCACCTGAAACAGTTTTCTTAGGTCTTGGTTTAGGTGCTGTAGGTGCTACAGTCGGTGAAGTTGTAATGGCTTATGCTAGACGAGGAGTTAATGAAGTTGTGCCTGTCGTAACAGAAACAGGTCAGAAAATTAATAAGAAAGTTGTAATACCTAAAGGGGCTGAAGCTCCTAAATTAACTCCAAAAGAAATTGCTGCAGTAGAAAAGGCTGAAGCAGCAACTGCTAAAGCAGCAGAAGAAAGTATAGAAAGTCAAGGCATTTTATATAATAGACTTAGAGAAATAAACGATTTACAAATTGCAATTAAAGCAGAAATTAAAGCAATTAACGAAGGGAAACCTTTAACTTTTTCTCAAATAGATGCAGCAAGTAAGACTCAAAAAACTTTTAAAACTTCTCCCAAAGTAAGATTAAATAGACAAAGTAAAAAATTAGAAGCTGAAAAATTAAAATTAACTAAAGAAATTACTAGGATTACAGGTGAGCAAGTTCCTGAAAACATATTAGATATTTTGTCTAAAGGCATGGTAGCAGGTTTTAAAGAAAATGTACTAACAGAAGGAATGACAAGAGCTTTAGTACAAGAAGCAGTTAGACCTTTATTTGGTGGAGTAATTGGTGCAGGAATTGGTGCACAGTTTACAGATGAAAACGACACCAACACTACAATGGCTTCAATGGCTGCAGTAGGTTTTATAATGGGTGCGTTGCAACGTAAAATTCAAACTACTCCTTATAACTTAGTGCCTAAAAGACAGTGGGATGCAGCAGGAAAAGAACTAGATGTCATATACCAAAAAAGTGTTTGGCTTCATTTAAAAAGCATTACAGCCGGTTCGCATGTTCAAGATTTAATGGCATACTCAGCTCCTGTAGTTAATTATGCTGCAAGAATGTTTAAGATGCAAGGTGGTGGCGTGGCTTTAGGTAAAACTACAAAAGGTTTATCTGTAGAAGAAGAAGCTTTAAGACAAACAGCAGTTTGGCGAAGCGAGTTAATTGATATGGTTAGTGAAACCGATACTGAAGTAATGATATTAGCAGGTAAAATTGTTAATCAACGTGGACTAAAAAATACAGTTAAAAACAAAAATAGATTTTTAAAAAATGAAGATATAAAAAATAGTAGGTATGCTGAAGCACAAATACTAGCTACTAAAATAGATGATTATACATTAAGATTTAAAGAGTATGCTAAGTCTACAGGACTTGATTTTACAGATGAAGCTAAATATGGACTAACACAGATGTTAGATACAACTGTTCTTAAATCATTAGAACGTAGCGTGGTTGTGGATAAATTAGCAAAAGCTTTTGTTATTCAAAGTCAAAATGACATAATTAGAGGCACTAGAAAAAATGCTTTAACTTATAAAGAGGCTAAAGAAATTGCAGATAATTATTTAATCGCTAGTCAAACATCACGTAACAATTCTATTTGGGCAAAAGAAGGAGATGGCTGGGGGTTTCAAGGTAATTCTGGTCAAGGTAATGCAGGAAGAGCTAAAGATGAAGATTTTATTTTAACAGCAGCCAGACATTTTAATAAAGAAAGAACATTATATGACCAAGAAGCAAGAGCTTTTGCATCTGAGTTATTTGAACAGAATCCACTCTTAACTTTAAAACAGTTAACAGAAAATACTGTGCCAGTTGCAGAGTTTTCTAGAGTGTTTGGTGCTAGAGGAGAAGGAATACAAGCATTGTTTCAAGACATAGATGATGTTATGTTAATAAAAGCTAATCAGTATGCAAAAGAAAGTGGGAAACCTATTTATAAAAATATAGACGAAGCTTACATGTCTTTGCCCGGATTAAAAAACCAAGCGTCCCATGAAAAAGGCAAAATAAAAGATTCTTTAGAAGCATATTTTAAAGTATATGGTGCTGCACAAGCTCCGGTAACTGAAGCAGGTAAAGCAACAGTTGCTGTTTTACAAGCAGCTCTTTCAACTACACGACTAACAAAAGTAGCTATCCCTAGTATGGGAGACTGGATGCAAACCCTTACTAATAGTGGGTTTGGTCCTGCAGCTAAGTCTGCATTGAATCAAATTAAAAAAACTGGTAAAGGTGCTGAAGTTCTATCTCTTCGTGGAGGAGTAAAACAAATTGATGGTAAAGACGCTACATTTATAGATAAATTTTTAGGAAATAATAGGTACGACAATATTATTGAAAGAGAATTACAAGATGTATTTTCACAAGGAGCTGGTATTGCTGGAAATGTACAAAGAAGAGCAACAGATTTTACTAGGAAATTTTTTGAAGTAGTACAACTTGGTAGAATTACAAGGATTGCACGTGGGTTTGCTTTTGATGCAGGTACACATAGAGTAATGGACATATCTAGAAAACTTGGTAAAGGTAAAAAAGTTTCTAACGCTTTGCAAAAAGAAATAGATACATTAGGACTTAACGTAGATAACATTATGTATTTAAGTAAATTTAAAAACGTTGATGATGCTTTTGCAGACGCAACAGGCAAACAATATCTAACTAAAGCAGGTATAAAGTCTGCAGATAGAGATGCTATTATTCCTACAGTTGGTAACAGGAGATTATTTTCTCAAAGTAAAAATCCTTATGTTAAATTCTTAGGTAGTTTTATGTCTTGGGCACAAGCTAAAACTTCTCAGACTAATGCTATTGTTGCACGTATGGAACAAGGAGATGCTGCATTAGCCATGCGTGTAGCTGCAGCTTTACCTCTGTACTACTCTATTATGTCAGCTCAAATAGCGTTATCAAGTAATCAAAGTTACAAGAATGAGAGGAACGAACAAGAGTGGTGGCAGAAGTTTGGAGAGACATTATCTTTCTCAGGACTAAACACAGCTTGGGTAGATAAAGCTGTTAACTCTATAAAGTTTTCTGGGTACGGAACAAATGTTCCAGAACAACTAGCTCCTGTTTTAGGATTTATGGATGACTTTATGCAGTTTATTATATCTCCTTTTACAGACAGGGACACTATAAAAACTGGAGCAAATTTAGTTCCGTTTGGTAAAGATATACTCAGCGGTGTAGAACAACTAACAGAAGATGATAGAACTGGATTAAGTTTAGGAGGAATCGTAGGTGAAGAATTTATACAAGGTCCTGAAGTACCTTTTACACAGGATAATGCTGCTGATAGAATCAACCCCATCACAGGATTACCCTACAATCAACCGGCAATTACATACAAATAATATGAACACAGACTTATGCAAATGGGAAATTAAAAGACACGAGGGCGAAGTCCTAGAAATCTATAACGACAGTTTAGGTTATAAGACTCTAGGAGTTGGTCATCTATGTCAACCACAAGACGAAGAATACGACTGGGAAATAGGCACACCTGTATCTCAAAA
>Ga0209535_1003308_pt1 | contig 10286 bp, 5 predicted proteins | sample LinPmetageLP28_FD_184041 | JGI IMG/M metagenome (GOLD analysis project Ga0209535, IMG submission 184041) | Marine viral communities from the Pacific Ocean - LP-28 (SPAdes) (version 2) | ecosystem: Environmental > Aquatic > Marine > Oceanic | place: Pacific Ocean | collected 2009-08-22
TTACAACACCTACCGCTCTTGATAATTTATTTGAAAAAGCTTCTGCCATCGTTTTTTAAGTGTTAGGATTATTTATCAACCGCCAAGTGCGATTACAAGACCAAGCGAAACACTTGGTTGAATGTTAATAGTGGATACGCCAGATACAGTTGGTGTTGCTGTAATTGTTGCGTTGATTGCAGTAAAGTCAATCATGGTAACACCAGATCCAATTATGGTGCCACCAGAAGAAATTCCGATAGCAGCAGAAAGACCAGGTGCTGCACCTGTCAAATATGAACCATCACCATAATAGGTAACAATTCCAGTTGTTGCGGTAACAATACCAGAAGAAATCTGGACTGTTCCAAGAGTAGAAATACCAGAAAGGTTGATATTTGTGGTATCAACATTAGAAACTTCAATGTCTCCAGCATTAATATCAACGGTAGCAATAGTTGCAATACCAGTGATATTTAAATTTCTACCAGTGACCTCATCATATACAACATCATCAAGAACATATAAATCACCACCAACATAAAGATCCCCACCAGTGGTAGTAATACCGCCAGCAGAGGAAAGTGTGGTTATTCCAGAAACTGTTAAGTTACTTGATAATCCAACAGGACCATTAATGGTTGTTATACCAGAAATAGAATTAAGTAAAACGTTTTGTGTTACTGTCAGATCTTGTATTGTTGCATCATCAAAGGTAATATCATCGACGTTTAAGTCGCCAGTGATACGTACATCACCTTGAACATATAATGCCGTTTGACCAGTTGATACTGGTGAACGGACATCAAGTAAATATGCGGGATTTGTGGTGCCGACACCAACCGCTGTTGCTCCAGTTGGACCAGCGATTACACTAAAAACAGTTCCTGCTGTTCCAACACGGAGTCTGTCTCTAATTGTTGTAACTCCAGCAACATAAACGCTAGTAACGCCTATGCCACCTTTAATGTCAACAGTATATTGTGGAGATGTAGTTCCAATGCCAATTTGGCCAGAACTAGCATCTGCAACAATGAGGTTATCGTTAACCTCTAACCCGTTTTTGACGACAAAATTCTTATTGACTGCCATTCGGGTTCACTCTCCCCCGCTTATTGTTATATGTTTATTTATGAGGTTACAACTCTCAAAACTATTTTAGCATTTATGAATGCACTACCACCAAGTTGATTATCTACTATATTCACAGAACCATCACTAAAACCGGATCCACCTCCACCTCCACTAGAAGTTCCAGCACTGCCACCAGTTGCACCATTCCCTCCATTTCCACCATCACTACCTCCTCTACTACCTGCAGTTTGGATAATATTATATCCTGCTTTATAACCTCTCTCTATACTAGAAGTTGTATTTGTAACTTCTGATCCATCTGACAATCTATATTTTACCTGACCAACATCACTACATGCACTAATTCCTTGTTGTGCCCAATACACACCTTTAGTACATTTTATCGCTCTTCCTGAATTTGTTCCACTCACACTTGTATCTCCAGAAAGAATATCATCTTCTGCCGGATCAAAAATCCCACCAAAAATTCCATTTTCAGACAAGTTTCCTTGACCAACACTAACTCCACCTAATCCAGAATTTCTTCCCTGACCATCTTCACCAGCAATATCAATTCCACCACCTGCACCACCTCTTCCATAATGTCCTCCATCACCACCTGCACCAACACATGCCATTAAACTACCTTTTCTATAAAGAAAAGGAGTATTGATTGCTTCAGTTAAACCAGCAATAACATATTCAACATTTGCATTCATAGTAAATCTAATTCTAGAATATCCACCTTCACCTCCAAGATATCCATCGGCCGATGGAAAATCTTCTCCTGTCCCCCCAATATCATCAAATCCCTTTCCTTTACCACCATACAAGTCCATTTCAACATTAATATCTTTATCAGAATAAAAAACATATTCTGTGGCAAATGCATTATTAGCAGCATCTGATGAAGTCGTTTCTACCGTAACATCTCCATTACCAAGGTCAACGGTAGTTAGAGCAGCAGCATCTGTAACACCAATCGCCTCAACATTTATATCATATTTTAATGCCTCACTCACGGTCACAAAATTGGCAACAGAAGATCCTACAGAAACATTAGTTGCTTTATCGCTAGTAATAATACATTGAACTGTCTGAATACCAACTTGATCAGCACTAACTGTCAGAGTTGGAGTTCTACTTCCAGAAATATTTGTTACTCTCGTTACAGAAGTATCTTCTTCTGAAAGTCCGGTGTATTTTATATTCACATATCCATCACCAGAATTGCCATATCCATCAAAATTAAATGAAGCATAGTTTGGATCATATCCACTAGCACCACCATTACCAGGAGTTCCACCATTACTATTATCCGCACCAGATGAACCGCCACCACCTTGACCGGGAAAATTAGATGGTTGACCACCGCCACCGCCGCCACCGCCGCCAGCACCATCCCCATTATGGGTCTGTCCATCATTACCGGGATCAGGTGACGAACTTCCTGATTCCATCGCAGTTCTAACTCTTCCAAATCCTAGTCCTGCACCTCTTGCATTTGGTGCAGCTCCAGGTGAAGGTCTATTATGAGATCCTCCTCCCCCACCGCCGCCACCAGCAGAGATAATAGTATATCCACCTTTTACTGAATCATAAACAGCAGTGGCACCACCGCCACCACCGCCACCGCCAGACCATCCGCCAGCACCTGCTCCACCCCCTTTACCACCTCTTGCATAACTGCTAGCACCACCACTACCGCCAGCATTTTGATTACCAACTCCACCACCATTACCAGCCTTTCCTATGTTAAAAGAAAGAGTTCTAGTACCATCAATATATGGCAATCTACCTGCTCTACCCTGAAATCCTCCAGCACCAGATCCACCTGCATCATCACCACCACCTCCTCCTTGAGCACCAGCAACAACTAAAACAACATTCGTTGCATTAATTAGATTCAGATTTCCATCAGATGTAAATGTTCTATCAACATCTGTTGCAACAAGAGTAGATGTTGTGATTACTTTAGATATATTTCCATCATTTACATTTACACCATCTATCTGCCACTGATAACTTACATCACCATAAGTTTCATCAGTGAGACTTGCATTAACACTAAAAGTTGAATCTACATTAACTCCTACTTGTCTAGTTGTAGGTTCAGCAATAATTTCAATTAAAGGTGCAACAGTTACGATACCAACTATCGAATCTAAGGGTTCATTAATAGCATTTCCAGTATCACTTGATGAATTATAATCAACTCTTAAAAAGTATTCAGATCCATTATCATTCGGTGATTGTAAATTTGAAACTGTTAGTTGAGTTGTTCCAGACCCTGTTATATTTGTGCCGTCAGTTAGTGCAACACCACCTTTATACCAACGGTATGATAGTATTCCAGTATTATCAGCAGAATTTGGAAAAGTTGCTGTAGCAATTCCTGTTAAAGTTGCTGATCCAGTTACTGTGCTACCCACACCTACGGGTTGAGTAGAAAATGAAAGAATAGGACCATTAAGGTCCAATTCTGTTGGTATTGTTTTGTAATACTGATTTTCTATCATGCGAAGTTCTGTCCTCCAATAACTCCATAGAGACCTGATGATGTAATATTATTATCAAAAGTTTTGAATGAATAGATATCAGTTCTACCTGCAGTTGTAGTAACCACAGGAACTGATCCGCCTGGCCAATAAATGGGCACCGAAGTTCCTGTATTAATTCGGAAAGTATCAATACCAACACTTCTTCCACCAGTTGAATCCTGATCAATCTTCAAGGTGAATGCAGTTGATCCACTTGGAATATTTAATACTTCAAATGTAGTAATGTCTGCTGTTGCAGTACAAATAAACGATTGTGCTTTTGATAAATCAACCGTTGCAATACCTGCAGAAACTGTCAAATGTTCTACATTTTCAGAATATGTCTTGAATTTTACCTGAACTGATAAATCAAGAGCAGTAGATGGAATAGACGAACCAATTCCAATATTTCCACTAGAATCTGTTGCAAAAATTGTTCCTCCAGATCCAATATTGAAATCTGTAGTAGTAACAATACCAGCAGTAATCTGACCACCAGCATTCTCAATCGCATAATCTCCAGTAACTGTTGTGAATCCAGTGATTATTGCATTGTTAGCAGTTATGACACCTGCAAATCTTGCTTCACCATTGACAAAGAGTGAAGTTCCAGAAGCACCAACCGCTCCGATTGTTACATCAGAACCAGTAGCAACAGAAGTTCCAATTCCAACTTCATTCAAGTCTGTATTATAAAGTATTGGAGTTGCACCAGTTATATTAGTCCAACCAGCAGCAGATACGTTTACATTATTAAGTAGTGATCCATCACCAGAAAATTTGGTTGCAGTTACAACGCCAGAAAGATTTACATTACCTACTACATTAAGTGCATATCCATTTGCAGTAGTTCCAATACCAACACCATCCGAATCAACAGCAACTAAAGAAGTTCCAGATCCAACTTGTAGTGTATTCAAACCTGGAGTAGTTGTTCCAACTCCAACCTTGTCAAAGGTAAATACATTAGTGGTTTTCTCAAGACTGATTGGTCCCATAGAGCGCCAATCATTATCTGTAGTAAAGACATAACCCCAAGTTCCACCTTGAGTTGGGTTTGCTTTCCAAGAAACATCACCTGGGTTAGAACTAAAGATCGGAGTAGAAATACCAACGGTATATTTTCTGGAGATAGTAGCATCTCCTTGTAGGAACAAAGAACCTGCTTCAATACCTTTATCAGAGTTTGATGTAATCTTATTGTTTACAATCAATGGTCCATTAAATTCAGATGCAACTTTTGCATCTGGTCCACCTTCAACTCTAATTGAACGACTAAATGCACCCTCAACTGGTGAAATAACATTTAGATCAGGTAGATTGCTGATATCCTCACCAGTAATTGTCTGGATTGGAGTATCAAAGATTTCCTCACGTCCAGTAATTGTGCTAAGTTTTTTATTACCCGAATATGAAATACCTTTATCATTCATTCCGGTGTAGAAGTTAATTCCACCATCCTGTTTATAAGATTGTGCTAATAATTCTTCGTTTGGAGTAATTGCACGTTTCTGTTTATCTGGAAGTGCTGTAGAATAGTTTCCAGGACCAAATCCAACATATTCAAAGGTATGTCCAGATGCACGAATGATAGAGTGTCTACGAAGTTCAATCGGATTTACTCTAATTCTTTTCACAAAAGCATTAGCAGTATGAGTTGTCTTTTTAGATCCCAGCACACCACGGAATACTTTTATAGTAGCAGTCGGTGATGTTCTTGTAGATTTAACTCTCATAATTTCATCATCGACCATCAAGTAATCGCCAATTATAAAATCAGTATTTTCTGGATTTCTTAGAACTAAATTTTCAGTCGTTGCATTAGTAATAGATGAAAGTAGAGATGTTGTAATTCCGGCATATGCTGGAACCATTCTACCTGCAATACTTTCATTATCTGGTGTAATTACTCCATTTTGAGCAACTATGCCAGTATGATATGCAAAGAATGGTGTTGTTGCTGTTGGTGCAGTCGTCGCAACACCAACATTAATCGAGAAAGAATACGTTGGAACTGAAAGATCATCAAGAATTTGATTAACAACAAAGTCTCCATCATATTGTGTTTGATTTGTTCCAGAAATTTTTACTTTACGATTGACAGCAAGACCATGATTATTCTGGGTAACAATCGTAGCAATTCCAGAAACACTATCGTAGGAATACGAATTTCCTACAATCGATTCTCCAGTTAGATAAGAAGATGCTACAGAAGAATTAGTAACACCAACTCCAGTCGTAGTAAATCCACTTATAGTAGATGCTGATTCTACTGTAATATTAGTTCCTTGTGTTCCAATCCCAGTAATTCTATAAATGTTATTGTAATTAGAGTACGCAGAAGAACTAATTCCAAATACTCTAACTGTATCTCCTATATTATCATAAATTTTATCAACTTGAATAACTGCTTGAGTAAATGGAGCAAATGTAGTGACCCCAACTACAGCAAGTGTATTTCCAATACCATATGCACTACCACCATCCATAACCTTGACGGCAGTGATAGTTCCATTTGAATCTACAGTTAGTTTTGCAGTAGCATTAACACCTGTAGTAGAAGTTCCAATTCCAACTAACTTTGCATTGTAGATATCACCAGCGGATCCAGATCCATATCCCGCACCTGCAGTTACAGTAGTAACTCCAATAATTCTATTAAATCCATTATCTATAGTAGTGTGAATTGTATGTGCTGTCCCACTAGAAGACATAATATCGGTTAAACCAACACCAACACTATAGTCAGTTAGGTACTTATCAAGTGTTTCCCTGGTGAGACTATTTTGTGGATCATCAATTGCAACTTCACCAATTAAACCCGAACTCGCAAAAGATTTAGTTGCTTGAGGATCAGCAACTGGCTGATCTCTATTTGTTTGTGGGAATAAATTCTTGACAGGTTGGGAGAATTTTTGTCCATCAAAATAACTAACAGTTGGACTGTTATTCGCATTTACTAAAGTCAGATAATAGATACCATCTTGCTTGCCTGCAATATACGATTGACTTTCATTAATTCTGTAAACATAATATGTGTCAGAATATCTTTTTCTCTTATAATAAGGAAGAGTATTAGTTCTAGTTGAAGTATCACTAGAAAATGTTCCTGGGTTTGTATTTAATCCGACACTAAACTGTTTCGAACTACTAATTCCAGTAACAGAGAATACTCTATTAAATCCACTGTTACCTACCCCAGTTGTATTTGTAGAACTCTTTATATTAATAAGTTCTACTTCAGATCCAACCGTTAGATAATGAGGTAATTCTGTAGCAATTGACGCAGTATTTGACCCAGTATCCCAAGTTGCCCCTGCAATAAACTTAAAGTTTCTTTGTTGACCCTCATTTGTTAATTCACCAGAACCAAAATATGTTTGTATTTCTGCATTTTCAAGTTTATCCAATTTTGTATTGGATTCCTGGATAATAAATCCATCAATTGGTGGTCTTGCTACCGTGTTTTCCACTGCTGGAATGACATATCTTACACGATATTTTGTATCAATAACTCCTCTATTATCATTTTTTCTCTCTAAAAATGTTCTAGGTGTAGCAGAACCTAATGAAGTAGTGCCAAATCCAACAATTGAAGAGTATACATTATTTTCTGATGCTGTGGTAGAAACATTAATATACCACCCAGTAGTGGATCCAGTTCCAAGATATTGAATTGGGTGTCCAAGATCTCCAGAATTTTTATCAGAAACTCTACTTTCAATTGTTAATACACCACCCTTTTCATTAATTGGAACTGGTGTTCCATTTACTGCTTCATTAAAGGTTTTTGCAATTTTTAAGTTAACATTGGTGCTTAATCCACTATTAGCATTTGAATCCGTAATAGCAAAATAAACCGTATTTGGATCAAGTCCATCAGGAATTTGACCAGTATCACTAGTAATTCTAATAGTTTCTCCATTAGAAAAATTATGAGGAGACGTTAAAGTAATTACATTAATAGTATTTCCTTGACTAAATCCGCCAATACTATTAACACCTACATTACTTCTTTTTACTTGAAATGATTTGATTGCTGAAGATTCGGCAACTGTAATGCCATCAGTTGTTCTAGAACCATCCATGACGATTCTAGCAGCATACGTAGTTGGAACTCCATTAGTTGGAATCAGTACGTTTAAATTATCACTATTCTTTGCACCAACTCGGAATCCTTCAATAACATTCTCTGGAGGAGCAGCAATGTTTGTAGATCCATAGATGAATAATCTACCTGTTGAAGAGACTCCAATTGTTTTAGCAACATCGATTGAATTAAATTCAATCGCAGTTTCAGTCAAAGGTATTTCTTTAGGAGGAATAATATGTGTTACATATCCAAAATTGTCCTGGTCAAAAGAATCATTTCTAAACCCGGCAGATACTAATGATTTAGCACCAAAGTTTGAGTTGGAATTTGTTAAAGAGATATCTCCACCAGTCTCCGTAACAAAGTGCTCGGCATATCCAATCGCAAAACAAGAAACTGCCTGAATAACGGAGTTATTTGAACACTTAATGTGATAGTTTCTATATGCTGGTTTATGAATTGCTCTAGAATCATTACTTAAATTATCTACAACTAGATAATCATCATAAACACCGGTTGGAGGATCACTTTGATTAAATCTTACAAATGCTTTATCATCTTTCTGCAATCCAATTCCAGTAAATTGTGCAACAACCATTGATTTAAATCCGGTTGCCTTGCTTCCATCTGCATGGACACCACACATTCCAAATACGGATCTCAGAGATACGTTAAAGATATATGGAGACGCTGAAGTTACTGTATCTGATTGAAGTGACAATATGGCACCAGCAGAAGCAGGTGATGCTACTGCAGGAGCATTTTGGACCTTATATTTAATTACTTTTGCGCTAGATTTTTCAGTTACAACAAATTGTCCATTAAATCCAGATCCAGACACTCCTTCAATACGGAAAGGGGTATCTACATCAAGACCTGTTGCATTTTCTGTTAGCGTTACAGTAATTTCATTAGTTGATGTTGACCCATCACCAGCGATTATGGTATCAATGGTGAAAGGAACTCCTGTTGATCCAACAATACGATATTCGTCAACTTTTGGTTGAATATCAAGACCGGTTGAAGGATAGTCAGGTTCAATTGCACGTCCAGATGATTGTCCATAAACAATTCCAACCTTTTCATAATACATGTCAAGGTCAGTTCTACCAAAATCTCTGTTACTAATAAAAGTATCATCAATTTTTACGTTATTCACTCCATCTGCATATTCAAAACACGTTAATTTGTGGTGAGAAAAACTTGGGACAAAAGTATTTGCTGTATAATCTTTATATACGATTCCGTTAGGGTTACCATCAAACATGGTAAACTGCCAGAAGTAACATACACCAGTTACTCTGAATAATGCCGTAGAAGAAATATTATCATTTTCTGGATCAGGAACGTATTTTGGTCTAATCTTCGTTTTACGAAGATCCATACCAACTAATGATGTTCCTCTAGGAATGATTACTCCACCATTAATACTATTTAATTTGAAAAGTTCATTATCTGGAGAATCTAAATCAAAATTAGAAGAAAGATCAAATGGTGGTAAATCATTAGTTGTATTTCCATTTCTCTGCAGGAAATTAGTAGAACTTCCATCTGGAATAAATCCAGGTCTATTATCAACTACATGATCGCCAGGATACAGCAAAATCGTTGTTTTGCCAAATCTATCATTATCAAGACCTCTTTGATATGAAAATCTTGCTGCTTCAACTAAAGCACGTTGAATCGTCTTAAATGGACGAGTCAGTGAATTACCCTGATTCTCAATACTATCAGTGGCATCTAAACTATTCGGATCGACGTAAAGAATAGTACCACGCGATGATTTCAGAAAATTATCTAATCTAGAAAGACCCATCTTATTTGCACTATAAGTTCTGTTATAGATTATTTATCATAAGAAAAAAGGGCAACCCTATATAGGGTCACCCTTTCACACTTCCTTCACACATTTATATACTACTTCTTTTTTTCTCTAATGTCAAGTATGTACTCCACTGTATTTGCAACATCATCCATTGCATCGCGAAGTTCTTCTTGAGTTCCAGAATGTTGTTCTATTTTTGTCACACCATTCTTGAACTCCTCACATAAAGTCCATCTCCATTGATGCACACTTTTAGAATACCAAAGATTAATTTTCATAATACCTATTAAAAAAAGCCAACTATCGGACTTGAACCGATGACCTGAGCTTTACAAAAACCCTGCTCTATCCAACTGAGCTAAGTTGGCATCAATCCACAGGCATAAGTTCAGGATTTTCTAATTCTAACTCATACAACATAGGATGACACTCTTCAAGCATCAAATAAATTGATGCCCTATAGAAATCTTCTGGAGTCCATCTTTTACTATCATCAGCAATTTCAAGTACTTCTGTATGTGACTTGGCAATCTCTGGAAGTTCATCAAAAGTAAAAGGAACATTTTGAATAAAATATATTAATATTAATTGACTTCCATCGTGATGATCATACCAAGCATATGTTGTTTCTATGTGGTATTTCATGGGACTACATTTACCCCAAACGTATTTAGGGTAATGCGAGTAGGGAGACTTGAACTCCCACGGGCATTATGCCCAACAGATTTTAAGTCTGGTGCGTCTACCGATTCCGCCATACTCGCAATAAATCAAG
>Ga0209535_1003309_pt1 | contig 10281 bp, 10 predicted proteins | sample LinPmetageLP28_FD_184041 | JGI IMG/M metagenome (GOLD analysis project Ga0209535, IMG submission 184041) | Marine viral communities from the Pacific Ocean - LP-28 (SPAdes) (version 2) | ecosystem: Environmental > Aquatic > Marine > Oceanic | place: Pacific Ocean | collected 2009-08-22
GAGTCATCGCAGATGATGCAATCTTAACCGCAAACATAGCAGATGATCAGATTACGTCTGCGCTAATTGCGGACGATGTTGCTTTGGGTGGTAATCCAACTACCTCTACTCAAACCGCTGGCAACAATACAACCAGAATAGCAACGACAGCTTTCGTGAGTACGGCTGTTGCAAATATTGTAAATTCTGCGCCATCAACCCTAGACACTTTAGGGGAAATAGCTACAGCTCTTAATAACGATGCAGCTCTCAATACAACCCTGACTAACTCTATAGCAGCCAAGCTACCGCTAGCTGGTGGAACAATGACAGGTAATTTAAATACCTCAGCATTAATACATCTATCAAGTGCCGACCCTATCCTTAAATTTACAGATACAGCAGGGGGAGATACCTTTGGATTATTTGCATCTGCTAGTAATTATTTAGGATTTTATAATTTTACTGACAGTCGTGTAGATGCGGTAATAAATGGAGCAGGCAACTTTGGTATAGGAACTGCGAGTCCTGTCACTACATTTGACGTAGCAGGTGCACTATTTGGTCTTCCTAATACTTCAGGAACAACCGCCAACGGCATGGTTAGAATTGGGTATAACGATAGAACGTGGGGCGGTAATGAAATCCTCATAGGTATTATTAATGCAAGCGGGAATGATTATGCAGGTTATATTCAATCAAAAGTTCCTACAGACCATTCTGTAAATAGATCATTTCTAATTAACCCTCAAGGCGGAAACGTAGGCATAGGAACTGCGAGTCCTTTAACAAAATTTCATGTTCATAATGGCTCTGATGCTGAAAATATATTAATTGTTACTGGAGCAGACACAACTACAGAGTATATTTCATTAGGGACATCAAGCGGTGTGGGTGTTCTTAAATCTGGTCATAGTGGAGCAGTAGCTACCTCACTAGCTTTTGAAACTGCTGCTTCAAATGGAGCAGAAACAGAAAGAATGCGTATTGATGGTTCTGGAAACGTAGGCATTAGAAATTCTTCACCTGTAAGTTTAAATTCTTTAGGTGGTAACAGTTTGGTTATAGGTGATGGTACTCAAACCAACAATTTGTTTTTGTATTCTGCCACGACAGGTGGAACTGTAGGTTATGGGCATATTGCATTTGCTGATTCAAATGCAAATGGTAGTTCAGCACAGTACGCAGGATTGATACAGTATTATCATGGTAATAACAGTATGGCTTTTTATACTGGAAGTACAAAACGCATGACAATTAATTCTACTGGTCAACTTTTAGTAAATACAACTTCTAACAATAGTGACAGTTATAAAATGGTTGTTGATGGAGGTGGTGGTTCTAAAGGTATTGATGTAAGAGGCATCTCTTATAGTGCTAATAATGGGGCTTTTAGGTCTGTACCGTCTGGTAATACTACATATTTGTTTGCAGCTATGCTTAATAGCAATAACTCTACAGTTGGCTCTATTCTTGTATCAAGTAACGCTACTGTTTATAACACTTCTTCTGATTACAGATTAAAAGAAAATATAACACCTTTAGAAAACGGATTAGACAGACTAAATCAGCTTAAACCAGTCAACTTTAATTGGATTGAAGGTGGTAAAGAAGAAGAAGGCTTTATTGCTCACGAAGTTGAAGAAGTATTTCCATATGCTGTAACTGGTGAAAAAGATGCTGTAAAAGATGATGGAACAGTAAGCCCACAAACTATGGACTATGGAAGAATTACACCATTACTTGTTAAAGCAATCCAAGAACTTACAACAAAACTAGAAGCTGCAGAAGCAAGAATTAAAACCCTAGAAGGATAATATGGCAAACACTAAAGTACAAAGTGAACAGATAGAAGACGGCGCTATAACAGCAGCTAAAATAGCTGATGGTGCAATAGTAGCTTCAGAAGTAGCTGATAATGCTATTACTACTGCTAAGATAAACGCTGATGCTGTTACAGGTGCTAAGATTGCCGATAACGCTATAGACTCAGAACACTATACAGATGGTTCTATAGATACTGCTCATATTGCAGACGCAAATATAACAACTGCAAAAATAGCAGATGATGCTGTTACAAGTGCGAAGATAGACACCAACATAGACATAGCAGGTACGTTTGATGTGACAGGTGCTACTACGTTGGATAGCACTGTAAAAGCAGCAGGTACTGTTTTATCTACAGCAGCAGCACAAGTAAACTCAACATCAGCAGGTGGGTTTGGGTTTGCCAGTAATAACACAGCATTTTATTCATTTGGTGCAGACACAAGTACAGCAGGAAGTTACACATTTCAAAATTTAAGTAGTAATGCTTCCGTAAATATTACTGCTATGAAAATAGCTGCAGATGGAAAAGTAGGTATAGGAACTACGAGTCCTAATTATTCTTTAGACGTAGGCACAATAGGACATAACAGCACAGGTGAAATTTTATTAACAGGTGGTAATTCTGCATCCAATGATTATACACAGACAGCTTTATTACGATTAAGAGCCACAAGCATAAATCCTAATCGCACAACACATGATGATAACGCTTCAGTTGCTGAAATTAGATTAAATCATGGTGATAAGTCAGGCAACAATAGTGATGGATTTATAAGTTTTTACACAAATCCTAGTAACTATAATACTGCTGTCCAAGAAAGAATCCGTATTGATTCTTCTGGTCGTGTAAATATTGGACATACTAGTTCTTCAGCAAATGGCAGTGCTGCAGTTCTTTCTGTTGGCAACACATCAGGCGGAACTCTATCTCTTATTGACTCTGATGATGCACCAACAAACGGTGGTCTAAGTCAGATATATGGCGGCAATCAACGTATGTATTTCTATACAGGAGGTTCAGGTGCAAGTTCTTATATGCAGTTTTATACGAATGACTCAGAAAGAATGCGGATTCTTAGTGGTGGCGGTATAACTTTCAATGGAGACACAGCAGCAGCTAACGCACTTGACGATTATGAAGAAGGTACTTGGACACCTGAATTAAATTTTGGGGGTTCTGCAACTGGTATATCATATTCTGCTAGACTCGGAATCTATACAAAAATAGGTGATACAGTAACCATTTGGGGTAATTGTATATTAACTAATAAAGGAAGTGCTTCTGGAAATGTTACAATAACAGGTCTACCTTTCACACCTACAAGTGGCACAGGAAACCATAAATTTGGTGCTTTTGCAATTGCTGCCAATATGGCAAGTATGCCACAAACAAACACTTGGGTGATGCCTCACTCAAATGCTTATCTGTATATTAGGTATCAAGGTTCAACAACTGAAGGTGACTTAAATGATAGTAACTTTACAAACACTTCTAATTTCGGATGGACTGTAACATACAAAACAAACGCATAACCCACTGCATAGCTTTGGGTAGGACAGGTGGCAATAACGCCACGATAAAACAAAGGAGAAAAAAATGGCAATAACAAAAACAACAGAAGAAGATAAAATAGAAATAGTAGGAGACTTTAAAAACATACAAGTTCGTACTGCTACAGTCATAAAAGAAGATGGAGTAGAACTTACAAGGTCTTTTAGTAGACACGTTGTTTCATGTGTTAATTCAGTCAAAAATGATGATGATTCTTTTACACATACAGACACAGACATATCAGGTGAGTCCACAGAAGTACAAGCTATAGCAAACGCAGTATGGACAGATGCAGTTAAGGCTGCAAAAAAGAGTGCAAATGAAGCAAGTATGGTGTAAAAAATGGCATTAGCAGATTCAGTAATAGGAGTAGCAGGTAAAGTCCTGGATAAATTTGTTGAGGACAAAGATCTAAAAGCTAAGTTAGAGCATGAAATGGAAATGCAGTTGCATAATGCAAATCTAGCTCAAGTAGAAATTAATAAAGCAGAAGCTACGCATAAATCAATATTTGTAGCAGGATGGCGACCTGCTTGCGGCTGGATCTGTAGTATTGCCCTACTCTATCATTTTGTAATTCAACCAATCATAGTATTTGGATTATCGGCAGCTGGTTATTCTTATGATCTACCTTCTTTTGATATGAGTAGTTTAATGACTGTACTGATGGGTATGTTGGGGTTAGGTGGATTACGCAGTTTTGAAAAATCAAAAAACTTGACTAAATAACTCTCTCATCAGTTATTTTTACTATCTTAATAGTTTTTATTAAATAGGAATTTATATGTTAGATATATTAGACACAATTGTTTACGTTATAGCAGCAGCTTCTGTTATTGCCTCCATAACACCTACAAAAAAAGATGATGCGTTTATATCAAAGATTATGAAGTATGTAGATATGCTTTCATTAAATATTGGTCAAGTTAAACAACGCATAAAAGATGAAGGTCAGTAAGTATGGCAGGATTCAAAATTGATGTTTTTAGCGGTAAAGCACCTAGATTGTCAGGAAGATTATTACCTGATGATATGGCGCAAATTGCTGATAATGTTAAATTAGAATCAGGTCAACTTAGACCATGGAAAGACAACCACAGTCAGTCCATTACATTTTCAGGAAACACACAAACTATATTTAGGTATAGCGGCACACATTGGTTTTCTTCTACAAGTGACGTGGATTTTTTGAGATCCCCTATTGCTGAAGATCCACACGGCAGAGTTTATTGGACAGGTGAAACTTATCCTAAAATGGCTGATGCCTCAACAGCAACATCTGGCGGAGCTACATACCCAGGTGGTAGTTTTAGACTAGGATTAACAAAACCTGGAAAACCTTCCCCAGCAATTACTGGAACTGCTACAACAGGCGCTGAAGAGCAAAGTATTGCTTATGTTGTAACTTGGGTTTCTACATTTGGTGAAGAGTCTATGCCAAGTGATGTGACAACCGCAGATATCGTTACTTTTCAGGCTGGTCAAACAAGAACCATTACTTTTCCATCACAACCTACTGGAGCTTACGCGCTCACAAGCGGTAAATTTAGATTATATAGGACAAACATTAATGGAGAGTTTCAACATGTAAAAGATGTAGTTTTTGGAACAACAACTTTTGTTGATGATGTTGCTGATGATAATTTAGGAGAGCTTCTACAAACAGGAGATTGGGAAGCACCGCCAGACGAAACAACATCTGATCACCCTAACGGCGCTATGAAGGGATTAGTGATGTTACCAAATGGAATTTTCGCGGGCTTCTCAGGGCAAACTATTTGTTTGAGTGAACCTTTCTTGCCGCACGCATTTCCAAAAAAATACCAATTAACTACAAGAGACGACATAGTAGCTTTAGCTGTTATTGGTAATGGACTTTTAGTTACAACAAAAAACAAACCTTATTTAGTCACAGGTTCTGATTCTTCATCAATGAGTATGATTGAAATGGATTCTAATCAATCCTGCGTTTCTAAAAGATCCATGGTTGATATGGGTGACTATGCAATTTACGCCAGTCCAGATGGATTAGTAATGGCAGGAACACAAGGCATACAGGTTATTACTGAAAATGTCATTACTAGAGATCAATGGCAAGCGTTAGTGCCAGCCTCCATGTCAGGGTATTTCTATGAAGGTAGATACGTTGGTTTTTACAATGATGGCAGTAATACAAAAGGTTTTATTTTTGACCCTAGAGGCGGAAAAAATTCTTTTGTTGATTTAGATTTTTATGCACACGCTGGTTTTAATGATAAGGAAGCCGATAAGTTGTATTTATTAATTAGCGGAACTTTGTATGAATTCAATGCAAGTACAAACTTAAAAACATACAAATGGAAAAGTAAAAAGTTTTATTTTGATAGGCCTATATCTCCAGCTGTAGCAAAAGTAGACGCTGACACATATAACTCAAACATAACATTTAAGATATATGCTGATGGTACGCTGAAACACACTCAGTCTGTAGGTGACTCTAATATGTTTAGGTTGCCTAGCGGTTACAGAGCAAAACAAATTGAGGTTCAACTAGAAGGAACACAAGACGTAAACCATGTCTGTGTTTATGAAAGTCCACAAGAGGTAGTTTAATGACTACCATTAAAATAAACCATAAAGGCGCAACTAAAATGGCTGGTATAGCACCAGTTGTTGGTGGCGAAAATTCTAAAGCCTTACAAGCCACAAAAGAAAACGTAGAAGTTTTAACTGGGGTTAGGGGAAATCCATTAGATTCAGCTGTTACTTACAGAGCTTTGATAGATCAAGGCATAGTGGAACTAGCTAGAAACAACATCAATATTGGTGGCGGTAGAAATATTGAAATTAAACAAATTGCAGATCCTGATGATTTAGCAATTCCCCCTACTCCAACTGGATTACAAGCTAATGCAACTTTTACAGAAATATTAGTTACTTGGGATCAAGTCTTACTAGATAATTTTTCAACTTATTCTCATACTGAAATACACAGAAATACTTCAGATACGATAGGTAGTGCCATTATCATTGGTACAACTTCTGGAGGGCATTGGACAGACGCACTGGGATACAATCAAAAAAGATATTACTGGGTAAGGCACGTCTCCAGATTTGGCATAAAAAGTCCATTTCACCCAACTGTTAATGGTGTATTTGCAACTACTTTAGCCAGCGTAGCTGCAACTATGACAGCTACCTCAGAGGCAATTACAGGCTTGCCTGGTTATTCAGCTTTGGTAACTACAACTATTCCTACTCTAATTTCTAATGCAGGCGCAGCCAGTACACAAATTATAAGATCTAATTCTGCTCCAACAACGAGAGGTGATAGTAGTGCGTTACAGCTGGTAGATCTTTGGATAGACACCAATGACAATAATCAAGCTTATGTAAGAAACGCAGCCAACAATGGTTGGGAAAAAGCTAGGGACTCTAGCTTGGTTACGTTAGTTGGCAGCACATCATTTACAGGAAGCACTGTGACAAGTGCTATATCTACTGCACAATCCAATATAAGTACTGTTACCAGTACTGCTAATTCAACCTCTACAGCAGTCACTAATTTAGGCGCTTTAGTGGGTAGTGGTAATGATGCTAGTGGTAATGCCTACAGCGCCAGTAATACTTTAATACAACACGTTAATGCAACTGATCAGAACTCAGCCTCTTCATTAGTATTGCAAACTGATGCTAACGGATCTGTAGCACAAATGATTTTGCATTCTAATGCCAATGCTGGAAGTAGCCCTACTTCCGTAATTACATTTAGGGCAGATAGTTTTGCTGTCAGTAATAATAGCTCTACAGATGTATTCCCATTTATTGTCGATGGCGGTGTTGTTTTTATGGATACAGCTCGTATCAAAGATGGTGCTATAGAAAATGCAAAAATAGGAAGTTTAGATGCCAGTAAAATTAATGCTGGCAGCATAAGTGCAGACAGGATTGCTGCAAGTTCTTTAAATTTCAATAAAATTATCGGTAATACGGTTGATGTAAATACTGCTCAAATTACCAACTCAGCTGTAACTAATGCAAAAATTGCTAATGCTTCTATAGACACAGCAAAAGTTGGAAGTTTGTTTGCAAACACATTATCTGGTGATGTATCAAAAGCCGTAGCGGGATCGTTAGCCAGTACAGTTAGTTATCAAAATAGATCAGATACTTTTTCATCCGCTATTGTAGATCTAAGTTTAGTCAAACCTACTCACGTAAATGGCTGGAATCCTTATGCCGCTTACAACATCAATAAAGTAAATACAGAAAAGAATTCTTGGATGTATGTGTGTTTAGAAATGGCTGCGTGGAATGTAAATTCACAAGGCGGTACTTCTAGTGAAGCTGCATCAAGTAGCAGTGCAACTTCAGCTTTTGGTAGTGGTTTCAGTGGCAGTGCTATTGTTGCTCCATTTTTAACAGGTATTGGCGGCGGTCATTCCAGTAATGTTATAACAGTAAGTCAATATGTAGCTGCTGAAGTGGTTTCAGGAGATATTGTATTTGTAGGTTCAGAAGAAAGAACAGTTACAGGTAATGCTATTGTGTTTGGTGCAAGAATTATAAGTTATTCAGGATCAAGTTTTTCAGGATCTCCAAATTCATTTGGTTTTAAAGAATCAATCTCTGCTGGTAATGTAGGTAAATACTCTAAAGTAGCAGAAATACAATGGGTGGCTGTTGATACAGCATTTAACGATTTTGCCATATCAGGCACATTCAATTCTGACGGATCGGCTATAACTCATGGCGTTAAGGCCAGAGTCAGAATGAAAGGTCAATCTACAGGAGCTGATCAAGGCACTTTAACCATCAACATAACTAGCGCTACTGGCTTTTTAATGGGGGTAAGGTAATGGCTTGGGTTAGATGGAAAGACGGCGCATTAGTAGAAAATACCTTACATCAATCAGAAGGTGTCGGTGATGATTGGCGAGAAGTCATAGATGAAGTTGTAGATACAGTAGATAAAACTATTGTCATAGTAGAAGAAGATGGACAGCTGTATAGGCGCACACAGGCTATTGATTACACCTACGCACAGAAAAGGGAACAAGAGTATCCGCATGTAAAGAATCAACTGGATATGATCTATAAAGACCAAGTAAATAGCACAACCACTTGGAAAGATTTAATTGCATCTATAAAAGCAAAATACCCTAAAGAATAAGAATTTCTCTCCCCTTTTTGGTCATATAACCTCGCAGAAGAAACTATGACTCTTATTAGGTCAGATATTAGATTGGTGTGGGATTCAGTCCTACCAGGATTGCGTTACATAAAAGAAAAATGTAATGCGCCTTGGCGCACTGAAGATATATATGCAAATTGCGTATCAGGTAATGCAGAAATATTTTTAGTCAAAAACTATCCACATAGATTTGCTGTCGTACAAGAAAAAGTTTGTCCATTTAGTTTAAAAAAAAGTTTTTTAGTTTGGATTGCCTATGACGAATCCAACAAATGGGGAGCTGCTAATTATTTAAATGAATTAGAAGAGATAGCAAGGAACTACGGATGTGACTCAGTAGAGTTTTGGTCGCCCAGAAAAGGCATGCAGAAATTAACAGAGAAGTCTGGTTATAAACCAGAGTCAACAATTTATAAAAAAAGGATATAAATATGGGTGGTGGCGGAGATAACAAAATTGAAGAAACTGAAGAACAACGAGAATTGCAAAGAATAGCTATGGAGCAATGGAATGATTACCAAATCAATATGATTCCATTGGAAAACGAATATATTAAAGATGTATTTAATCTAAGAAGCCCAGCAATGATGGAAAAAGCTAGGGCTTTTACTATGTCTTCTATGTCTCCTGAGTTTCAACAAGCCGATGCAGATGCCATGGCTGTATTAAATGAAAGGGGTTTTGATCCCTCTTCGCAAGGTTACATAGATAAAAGCAAAAGTCTTTCGGAAGCTCAAGCTAGAGGTATTGGAGGCGGTTTAGCTAGGACGAATATGGAACAACAAGACAGAGCTTATCAAGGTTTAGAAAACGTAATGAAGATGGGTTCAGGTCAAGAAGGACAAGCGCTTCAGGGATTAAGCCAAGTGGCTGATTTATCTGGTCAATATGCTAGGGAAAGAGCAACAAAAGGTTTTAACACAGCTACAGGACGCAGGGAACTTGTGGGATCAATAGCAGGTATGGGCGCTGGAGCGGCTATGGACAACTCCAAAATGGGCGGAATGAGTAAATGGGGAGGTATTGGTTAATGTCAGATACATTGCGAGAAACTATTGAGCGATTATATGGACAAAGTTCTGGTGCTTACACTGGCTCAAATCCTCAATCAATAGGAGCGGGAAGTTATGATTATCAGTCTCCCAATTCACAACCTTACTTACTTAATCCTGGTGCTTACAGAGGCGACGACCAAGCTTCTAGGACTGCAGCAGCTATAGCACGAGCGCAATTTGAAGATTATAAAAACAGATTTGTACCAATAAGAAATATGCTAGTTGAAGAAGCCACTACAGGCTATCAAGATCAATTAGATGCTTCATTGGACAGAACAAGATCTGCTATAGGAAATAGTTTTGATAGATCTGAGGGCATGCAACGAAGAAGGTTAGAAAGATACGGAGTCAATGCACCACAAGCAGATTTTAGTAGATCAGAAACCTCAAGCATGGTGGGTGGATTGAACATAACCCGTCAAAGATCTAAAGAAAGAAAAATGAATTTAGCTTACGGCGGTATGAACGCTGGAGCTATATCAAGGAGTGGCTAATGGCTGGATTAATAGGACTGGGACAAACACAAAGAGGTAGGGCTGCAAATGCCTTGAGCAAATCCTCTGAATTAGAATTTCAACGTAATCAAGGCAACATGGCAATGGACTCTGCTAGATCTGCTCAAAAAAAACAAACGCTAGGTATGGGTGCAGGTATGGGTGCTTATTACGGCGTAACACAAGCTGGAACGGCGG
>Ga0209535_1003310_pt1 | contig 10280 bp, 8 predicted proteins | sample LinPmetageLP28_FD_184041 | JGI IMG/M metagenome (GOLD analysis project Ga0209535, IMG submission 184041) | Marine viral communities from the Pacific Ocean - LP-28 (SPAdes) (version 2) | ecosystem: Environmental > Aquatic > Marine > Oceanic | place: Pacific Ocean | collected 2009-08-22
TATAGCTAAGAATCTGTTACGAGTAGTGATAGTATTTTGTTCAAATACTAAGTTTTTAGCTTGATCTCCGATGAATTTTTTCAATTCAATTAGTAATCTTCTAACGTTTACTCTATCTAAAGCAGATGCTTTAGTCTGTAAAGTTTTTTGTCCAAATACTGAAATTCCTTGTCCTGGAAAAGAAGCTATTGGATTTACTTTATTACTGTATAGAGTATCTCTCTGTGTTCTAGTTAATCTTCTTTCAGCTTGAATTACTCCAGTAATACCACCTCTTACTAAACCTGCTGGTGCAAACCATGGTGCTGCACTATTATCAGTGAATGCATATACTCCCGGTATCATAACTGATGCAGGAACGAATTCGTTTTTACCTGTCTCAGATTGAGTCTGTAACCAAGGCCAGTATGCTGCTGCGTAAGAACTGTTAAGTAATCCTGCTTGATTCGTAGCGCTAGTTAAAGTATCGTTATACTCTATTAAATCTATTACTGCTATACAATCTCCTCTAGTCTCTGCTAAAGAAATTAAACTGTCTATTGGAGTACTGTGTCCAGTTATAGAGTAAACTAATCCTGGAGCTGAAATAACATTAAATATATATTCATCTTTATTTTCTAATACTGAGATTATATCTGAGTAGTCAGTAGCTGCTTCAAGTCCTTGAGTATTAGTTGCATCTATATCTGAATAGTATCTAGATACCTCTGAACCATGTATTAAAGTACCGACAGCACCATGAAATGATCCTGACTGCGCTACTGGAAGTGAAGCTGAGTATGAAATGTTGGATGAATCAGTGTTAACTGTTAATCCATCAGTTCCTAAATAATTTAATGTAGGTGTATTTATTTCTGATACTCTTACAAAATTAGATTTGTTAACATAAGAACCAGTAATTTGTATATACTTTGATCCATCACTATCTGTTTGAAGGAATGGAACTTGATCTCCTATTACTTTAGCAATATAGTTACCTGAATTTGGATCTAATGAAACGTTGTTAAATGTTTCTAATGATATTTTGCTTTTTAAACTATCATCACCCTGTCTTATTGATACACTAAATGTACCTAAGTTGGTATTTACGTTTGAAACTTCCCATCTTAGGTTATCAGATGATCCTGATACTAAAGAATTGTCGTTATTCTGTACTCCTGAATCAGAAGCTCCTGTAGAGTTATTATATATAGTACCCTTACCTAATGTCTCTAATACAAAAGGATTTGTTGTAGCTGTAGTTGTATTACCACCACCTCCCATAGTAAATAGTAATTTATTACTAGTATTATAAGGTTGTGTTGCTGAACCTGATGAAAAAGTTATACCGTTAGCTGCAATTCCAGAAGTTGATCCTGAAAGTATAAGTGTAGATGAATCTAAACTAGCTGATACATGACTATTATCAAATGCATTATTTATCTCTAGTACCAAGTTAGCTGTTGTTTCAGCTGTAGATGAACCTGTGGAAAAGAAAAATACTAGTCCGTCTGCATCATCGTTCGGTACTGGGTTACCAGAAGCTACGAATCTATATACAAGTCCTGATGTACCAACATTCTGAATTCTAAATTCTTGATTGTCGACTGCTGCAGTAGCTATTGCTACCGAACCTGAAGCGAAATGAGCACCGGTAGATGTTGTAGTGTTAGTTATAGTTGTAGAACTAGCTCTAGTAAAAGAACCTGAAACAACTCTAGAAACTAAAACTGAGTTCCCACCTTGTTGAAAATAATTTTTTACTGCCGTTGAAGTTAAGAATTCATAAGAGCTAGACCCTGAAGCGAAAGTTGTACCAAATTTTCTTACATAATCATTATATGATGTAACTAATGTAGGTACTTCTACTGGACCTTTTACTGCTGGTCCTATAATAGCTGCTCCTGCTGCTACAGGGGCTGGTTGAATAAATGAAATATCATTTTCTCTTGTGAATACACCTGGAGAGATAATTGTTTCTGCCATGTTTAATGAGGTTAATTTAAATGTCTTTTATAAATATCAGCTTATTTTGTAAACCATTCCTCTAATTTAGAGTTAGGCAACTGTATATAAATAGGAAGGGAAGGTGTAAAACCTTCCCCTGTATTTTATAGTAAAATAATTTACAATTTACTCTACTGTTGGTAGTACTTGTTGAGCTTGTTTTGCCTTAGCAGTTGCTACAAATTCACCTTTATCTAAGTCTATACTTCCCTGACCGTATTTATCTTCTAATCCTTTAAGGAGAGTTGTTTCTAAATCTTTTGTATCATTTAAATACTGTTCAACAGAACTTTTTCTTGATTTAAGATCAATTTCAGCTAGGGCTAATTGTCCTAATTCAGTTTTTACTGCAGACATTCTGTTTTGAATTTCTTGAATTTGATCTAATTCTTCTTTTTTTAATTTTTTATTCGCCATTTAATTTAAATTTAATCGATTAATTATATATATACTATATAATATATAAAAAAATAATTTAATTACCAACTTTTTTTATAGCTTATACGTATTTAAGTTATCTGAGTTTCTTTTTATATTAATAGAATTGCAGGAAGGGTATGGATTTGTATTAGTAAAGTCGTTAATTATAGTTCTTTTTGAATGATTTAATCCCATAATTAATTTATCGTACGGTATTTCTTTTTTAAATAACTCTTCTATAGTTTCTTGTTTGTACTCTTCCGGTCGGCTAGTGGTTAATACTATTTGAGTAGTGTCTTTATTATACATCTCTCTAAGCCATTTTATATTATTTACTAAAGGTTTTCCATTTCCTATATAAGGCGGAAATTTATAAGAAGTATTCTCTACTAATGTACCGTCTATATCTACAAATAAAGTATTGTATGTAGATTTATATCTATTCCAATCTTCTACAGTCCCCCAATCTTTATATTCTGAGCAAGGTTGACCGTAGAATACCTTATCGTTTAGCATCATATTATAAATAATATTACTTATATAACACTCACCTTCTAAATCTTTAATTTCTTCAAAGCTATCTATAAAATCTTTGGCAGAATTAAAAGAATAACCTCCTATTGAAAAAGTAGGGCTTATAATAGATTTTTCTACTATGTTAGTAACAATATTATTTTCATCTAATTTAATGTAACTTTTATTACTTGGATTTATATTACTAGTTTTATGTAAATTATAGTAACTTATTTTATTAACAGTATCTATAAACTCACACTTAAAATAATTATCTGAATCTTTAACGGTAATAAAGCCGTGTATATCGTTTTCAATTATTGCTTTATATACAGTTTCAGATTGAGAGGATGTTTCTTGATCTAGGTATATTAATTCAGTCTTACTTAATAAATTTAAGTCATCAAGCTCTTGCTTAAATCCTTTCTCAAAACTGTATTCATTTTGGTGTTTTTTTAAAGCAACGAAGTAAATTTTATCAAAAAATTCTAAATTAATACCTCGTATGCTTTCTATCCCCATAAACAGTCCGCTTTTAGGATGAGTTAACATCCACTTAGGTCTAGTATTAGGAAATCTAGAAGATTTACCTGCTATTGGAATTATTAAACTCTTCATAATAATTTGAATTAGTTATAAATTTATCTAAAGTTAATTTTTGTTTTTTAGTTTTTAAATAAGGTTCTATTCTTAACCAATTTAATATAGTAATAATTTTTGTAAATTCCAAATCGTAGTATTTATTAAATTGTAAATATACTTTATCCCAAAGATATTTGAAACTCTGCCTTACTCTTAAATTACTGTTATTAATATCTAATATCCAACCGTATTTTAAATCTTGTTGTAATTTTACTAAATCTACTATTACGGTGTCTATAAAAGAATCTAAAAAATCTATACAACATACATTACCTTTAAAAAAAATCATATTAGCCACAGAAAAATCACCATGACATAAAGTTTTAGGTATTCTCTCAAAGTCTATTTCATTACAAGATCTTTCTAAAAAAAATATATAATCTTTATATTTAGATTTAAATTTTAAACTTTCTAATTTAGTTAAAATTTTATTTTTAACCTCAAGTGATTCCCAGTATTCTGAGTTATTTAATAAGTTTGTAATATACGTTGAATAAGAATCAACTATCAAATCTAAATCCTGTTTAGTACATTTACTAAAAAATTCTTTATAACTTTCTCCAGGAATATATTGCATATCAAAATATTCAGGATTATAATCTATAACCGAAGGGGTAAAAAGGCTGTTATTTTTATTTAGGTTATTAAATTGAATTTGTTTATCAATTTGAATTTTAAACCTATTGACAAAATTGCTGTTTGGGCAATATTTTCTAATAATTTTACCAGATATTATTTTTAATTCCGACCCTGAAAGTCCTATGTTAATATCCGTCTTCGTCCCATCTCTCATGAAATTCAGTATATTGATTATCGTAGGGATATTTAGCCCAGTTGTATTTATCCCACTCTAAGTTTATACCTTCTTTAGGAAAAGATTTAAATACCTTTTTAGTTAAGTTATTACTAAGGTCTAAAGACTCACTATAGTTAGGAGAATCGTCGTAAAGGTAAAGTTCCGGTTTAAGTAACCATTTTTTAATCCTTTCATCAAAATTAGAGCAGTAGTGGCTTCCTATATATGATTCAGTTCTTATATAACAATCGTAGTATTTCCAATAATCTTCTCTTTTCATTTTTACTCTTTCCTCTATACTACTATGTTCTAACGGGGCGTTAAATAACTCTACTAGGTCTTCTCTATTACCCCAAAATACATGGTCTCTAGGGTGGAAAGGGAAAGCGTAAAAATTTCCTGCTACTAATATTCTATTTTTAGGAAATGTATTATTGTTTTCGTAACTTATTTTTTTCTCTTTATTATCATTAAAAAAACTATGCATTTTTAGCATACTTTCATTATCATATCTTTGATCATTACGCATTTTAACTACGAAAGTTGCAGTTGATTTTTTCACTCCATTTAAAGAAGAAACTAGCTGTAAGTTCCTATTACCAGTACCTTTAGAAGAAGGGTATTTATTTTTAGTGAATATTATATTGTCAATACTCTGAGAAGGTATACTGTCATCTTCCCAGCAAGAGATAATTACCTTGCTAATAAATGGTAATTCTAAATACTGTTTAGCAGTTTCTAGACTATATTTTGAGTATTTTCCCTGTAGAACTATATCTGTACTCTCAGTAGAATCGCTATTGAGTAAATTAAACTTATTTAGATTACCTTTGGCTAATTCTTTAAACTCTGAAGTAATTCCAGGGTAATTGTAAGTCTCTAACCAAAGTTTCTTACTTTCTTCTCTTTGCCCTACATACCAACTACTAAATGCTTTTTGCATAAGTAATGCAAAATCTCCTGGGTATTTTATATCAGTTCTTAAGTCAGGTAATTTAAAATTACATAACTCTAACCCTACACTAGCATAATAGAAGCACTCTTTCCATTCTTCTTTTTTTTCGTGTAAAATAGATAGTAGGTAGTAAGCCTCAGGTCTTTTGGGGTAGTAAGTTATCGCTGTTAAAAGTTGTTGCTGTTCGTACCAAGGTCTTCTCTCAGTCTTATTTAACATTAACCAAGTTTTAATAAGACATTCGTAAACTAAATCTTTATCCTCTGATATTTCTGCACATCTAAGGTAGTATGATAATGCAGCAGCGTTTTGACCTATTTTTTCATACTCGTACCCTAACCAATAATTACTATCAGGATTATTAGGATTATCTACGTATTTTTCTATAAACGGCTGTAATTTATTTTCTAGCATCTTTTATATAAACGTTTAATTGAGCTGCAGTTTGTTTGCCCCAGCTAAAATCTTTTAACCATGCATCATCTGACATGTGCCTTGTTACATCATTTCCTTGTCTATCTTCTACTATAAAATTTTCTTTATTCTGTAAATAAAGATCTCTAAAAATATAAAAACTATCTAATGCTGCAGGGACACCCCATAGGTGAAATTCTGCTGCTATATGTTTTACATTATTATTAATCCATTCTCTATTCTCTTTATTAAATATGAAATACTCCCCGCCTTCACAATCAGACTTTAAAAAATCAATTTTTTCTATATTATATTTTTTTATTAATTCTTTAAATTTAATATTATCATAAGTTGATCCTGAGTTGTCATAAATGTTAATTTCATCAACCGTTGTTAATTCATTATTACTAGAGTTATTATTTGCTATATTATAATTTATAACCTCTTTGTTAGTAAAATTACTGAGGTTTTCGGTTAAGGTTGGTAGTAATAATCTGGAAGGTTCTATGCTAAATATTTTTTTAATTCCCTGTTTTAATAACTTATAAGAAAATGCTCCTACATTAGCTCCAACATCTAAGACTATATCATTATGATTAGCTTTAAAATGTTTTTGGTAAATACCATCTTCAAATATTTCTTTATTAATAATTTTAGAAAGATACGGTTCATTATTTCCCCAACTAAAATTTTTGTGAATACAGTTAAACTTAAAATGATTATCTAAATTTTCGTATTCTAATTTTTCTAAGAGAATTTCAGGCATTTTTAAAACATAAGCTGCATTATCTTGGAATCCAAACGTTAATAAAAATGAATTATCTTTTATGGCTAATCCGCAATTAAATTCTATTTGAGTATCCATAAATTTGAATGGTTTTGAAAGTTTTGCTAAATCCCAATTTTCGTCCCAAAAAATAAATCTATGATAGTATTTAGCATCTTTAGTATTACCTTCGTTAATCCAGTAATTACATTCATGAGTGACTGCTAGGTAGTAATTTTTATACTTAACTACTTGAGAACCTCCTCTTAATCCTCTTTCAAGATTTAAATAAAAACTTCTATTAATTACTGGTTTGCAGGGAATAGTGGTAATTGTTCCTTCTTCTACTTTTACCTTAGTTTTACTCTCAGGATCTACTTTTACTATCTCTAACGGATGTGCCCATCTCACATAGTGGTAAGGCATATCTAAAATAGGCATCCAATTTTTTTCTAAATGAGTATGAGGATCTACTTCAATTCTTAATCTTGATATTTCTTTATATTTACCATTTTCAAGTTTAATTTCACATAATTCCATTCTCCCTTCACCGTCGTCCTTAACATCTCTTCTAACACCACTAACAAAAAGTTTATTATCCCATCTAAAAATACGAGAATCTTCTAAACCTATAAATTCCCAAATTGGTTTTATATCATGTTTAGAAGTATCTATTTTACTGTACTCTTTTATATATAGAGTATCAGGGTCTAATTTACATAGGTAATTACCGGTTTTTAGACAAATATCATCTTCAGGATTAAGGTAAGCTAAACAGCCCCACCCGCTATAAAACTTTTGTTTAAATTCACTATGATATAATGAATAATGAACGTGTCTTAAATTAAGTATTATATCTCCATTTTCCTCTATGTAGATAGATGAATTACAAAGACCGGTACCATCGATGAGATCACCAGGAATAATGGAAGGGGATATACTCCCGCCATTATCTAAGCATAACTTAGTTAAATTTCTAATCATACTATCTATAGTGTGTACCTCCTAACCATAAAACAAAAGAACGTCTTGTTCCTTTAGTAATAGGGGTAACTCTATGGAGCATATATGAAGGAAACATAAATACTGAACCTGCACCTTTATGAGCTTTAGTAGCATGTTCTTCAGAACCACTTGTCCATAATTCTAAATCTCCTCCTTCGTATTCTGAAGGGTCAGATAACTGAACTGTAATTGAAATCTTTCTAACTGACATATTACCGGGGCCTATATCTTGATGCCAGGTATAGTGTCCTCCTTCTTCAGCATGGTATTCAGTATATTGTATTTTCTCAGATAATGAAGTTAAATCGAACTTCCATAGACAGTCGTTTGCTTCTTTAGACATATCATGAAGTTTTTCATATAACCACCACCAGTTTTCATCTTGAGGTATCCATCTTACTTTTGAAGAACGTATATCATCTTTACCTCCTCCAACTGTTGTAGCTTTGTTTTCTTCTAATGATTTAATACCCTTAGCAATTTTTTCTAATTCTTTTTTGTCAAACCCTTCCTCAAAGAAATAGTAATTAGTAGGGTCTGTTGCTTCCCTATCGAAATTGTAACTTATAAACATGTTTAAACTTTTTAATTAATATATAATATAAGAAAACTAATTAAAGTCTCCAACTTTTTTAAAATAATTTTATGATACTCCTGATACTTTTGCAATATTGGCTGTTGCTACACCGTTTATTTTAGCTATATTAGCAGATGCTACACCTGATACGTTATTACCATAACCTGTTTCATAGTCTATAACTATTCTCATTCTTTTGCCGTATGTATCACTTGTCCCATTTACAAACCTTATTCCATTATATGCAAAAGTACCAAGACTAGGTTCTGACACTTCAAAATCGTGATCATAATTCATAAACACAATTTTAAGAATATTATTTGAATTAGCATCACTGACTGCAGTAGAATTTAAAGCTATATCAAAGGTGGTGGTTGTACTTGTACTGGTTGGCCACGCTGGGATGGTGTTGGCAGAAGCTTTATTTTGAACAGCTGAATATGCAGTAGTAGTGTAATCATTAAAATCACTAGCCTGGTATGTGGTACCATTAAGGGGTGCTGCATTTGATTTTGCTACTATTGCATTTCCAGTAGAAGAATTATAGGAGAGAAGTCGTAAAGTTATAGCAGTAATATTACCTTGAGCTTCAGATGGTATCGAAAATTCTGCAAATACTCTACTAACTGTTCCTGAATTTCCACCTCTACCAGCTCCATATGATGCAGCTATGGCACTAGATTTAGCTGATGTTCCTGTACCTGTTAGGTTAACATTAGATACAAAAGTAGCAGTAGAAGCATCTTGGACATCGTTCTCCCAGTCGCCTGTTGTAGCGGATTTAATAAGGTTACCTAATGCGGTTCTAAAAGCTTCTACTTGTGGCATAATTTAAAACTGTTTTTTAGGTAAACTGTAATGTTTATCATTAAAATAAGAATTTGCAGGAGGGTCGACTGCTATAACTTCATATACTACATCAGGTATTTCAAAAAAGTTTCTGGAACCCGATATCCCGTTCCACCATGTAGCAACACCCCCTGATTTAATTAGACTCGCTAAAGAAGAAGAAAAGTGTAATAAATCTTTATCTCCAAATGTATCGTAAAATACTCCATCGTAAGTAGATAGCTTACTTAAATTATCATACCAACTACCGGTAACTATATTAACGTTACTCTTACCAGAAGCCCATGTCTGTGCTTTTGGAATAATCTCCGGATGATTTTCTACTATAGTATGAGAATTGATAGAGTGAGACTGTATGTATCCTGCTGATATTCCCATACCAAATCCTATTTCTAAAATATCACCGCCATTTTTAGTAGCATATGCTGCAGATGCAGACATTAGAGAATCTTCCCAATCCATCATTACTTCAGCTTGGCCTAAAGCAGAGCTAGAAAAGTATATTTTGTCTGATTCAAAAGTAAGACTTTGTGATATATACAACATATTATTTTTTATTAAGCTATTTCTATGTAAGAATTATCTGGATTAAAGTATATCGTTTCAGTAGTATCATCTATTACGTGTCCTATTATTCTAACTATATCTCCTGTACCAGATGGAGCAGTTAAAGTTATATCTCCTGCCGTAGTAGATAAATAAACTGGGCTACCCATAGTAGCACCTGTTATAGCAAAATCAGAAGTAAATCGTGCAAAACCTCTTACCAGCATTCCTACATCCTGTGAAGCTCCGCTACCTAATGCTATAGCAAGCATTCCTTTAGAAGTACCTTCAGAATCAGCATCAGTTTGTACCCAACCTGAAGTACCCGAGCTAGGTTCAGATAATACATAAACGTCTCCCGCAGATACTGTACTTGTACCGGCATATATAATTTCTCCTGCTACGTTAGCAGTACCTAAGAAAGAAGTATTATTACAGTGAGCATAGTATGTTAAACTATTAACGTGAGTAACACATGCTCCTAAAGCAGTTATATCTGATCCTACAATAAAAGTATCATTGTGTCCTCCAATAATATTACTACACCCTCCTGCAATAAACGATCTTGAACCTGTAATTTCATTCTGTGTACCGCCCACAATAGAACTGTAATTGCAGACAGACATACCAGCTGTGTTAATACCGTTCGCACATCCACCTCCGATAAAACCATAATTTTGATTAATGCAATTTTTTCTTCCACCAACTACAGCAGAAGCTAATCCACTTAAAGTAGTTGTATTCTCGTGTCCACCAACAACTAAAGAACATGCTGCTGCAACACAGTTAGATCTACCTGCACCAAGGAAAG
>Ga0209535_1003311_pt1 | contig 10279 bp, 13 predicted proteins | sample LinPmetageLP28_FD_184041 | JGI IMG/M metagenome (GOLD analysis project Ga0209535, IMG submission 184041) | Marine viral communities from the Pacific Ocean - LP-28 (SPAdes) (version 2) | ecosystem: Environmental > Aquatic > Marine > Oceanic | place: Pacific Ocean | collected 2009-08-22
CTTATAGTGAGGATTTTACAACTTGGACAATTCAATCAGGAACAACAGTTACCTCTGACACAACAGAAACTTTAAGTCCTTCAGGAGAATATAACTCCTCAAAAATAGTGGGTAACGGAACAAGTGGTATATTAAAAGCATCAGTAAGTTCAGCAGGTGGCTCTAATACAAAAAGCATTTACATTAAAGGTACTCAAAATGGGCAAGTAGTTTATTTAAAAGACCCTAATCAGACTGTAAATAACAAAGCATTAACACTAACAACAGAATGGGTAAGATATTCATTAACAGAAACACAAACAAGTGATTATGGTATATGGATTTCTAACATACCAACAGAAGGTATTTATATGTGGGGAGGTCAAGTAGAAGCCTTATCACATAGCACTTCATACATACCAACACTAACAGGTAGTACAGTTACAAGAGCAACAGAAACACTAAATGGTAGTGGTAATAGTACATTAATAAATAGTACAGAGGGTGTGTTATACGCTGAGATAGCTGCTTTAGCTAACGATGGAACAAATAGAACAATAGCTTTAAATAAAGATACTAATGATAGAATACAGATGTATTTTAACACATCTACAAATGGTTTAAGTATATTTTATAAAGCACAAAGTGGAGCTACTTCATTTATAATGAATGAAACTTTAACAGATGCAACTTCATTTAATAAAATTGCTTTTAAATGGAAAGCTAATGATTTCGCTTTATGGGTTAATGGAGTAGAGACTGATACTGTTAGTAGTGGTGTAACTCCTACTGCTAATAGTTTAAATGCTTTAGAGTTTGAGATGTTTAACAATGCTAGTCCTTTCTACGGTAAATGCAAAGCACTAACAGTATATAACACAGCTCTAACAGATGCTGAACTAACACAACTAACAAGCTAAGATATGTCTAAACTAAGAATGACAGAAATATGCTACCCAGAAGTAAAGAGCTACTTTATTGTATGGAATGATAAAAGAGAGATAGTTTCTTGGGGTGCATTAGAAACCTACCAATGTATAGAAACTAAGTGGGAAGACGTAGATATGTACACAAGCGAATTAGACTGGGTAAATGTATTAATAGATAACGGTATAAATCCTTTTGACTACTAATGATAGTATCAGCTAAAATAGATGAGAGAGAGCTTAAGTCTTTGATTAAGGACTTAGAGAGCCTTAATATGTCTGATAGCAAGAATAAAACTATATTGAGACAAGGTATGCGAAAAGCTGCAAAGCCTATACAACAAGAGTTAAAAGACTTAGTACCTAAGAAGAGTGGTCAGCTAAGAAAGTCTCTAGCTGTTATAAACGGTAAGAACAGAAGAGGTAGACCACCAGCAGTATATATTGGACCAAGAGTTAAAGGTGCATATTCTGATATGAAAAAGACTGGATTCTACTTTTACTTTTTAGAGTATGGATTTAGAGGTATTCCAGGACTTAGAATGTTAGATAGAGCTGCAATGAATAAAGGTAGCCAAGCACAAAATGACGTAATAAACCAAGTAAAAAAGCTCATTGATAAAAGAATGAAGTAATGGAGATAGGTAAAGTAATATATAATATTTTAGGAAACGATGGCAATGTAAGTCCATTAGTAACTACTGGCGGCAATAAGCGTATATTCCCTTCTAGGTATAACTTTCCAACACAAAGTAAGCTACCTTATATTACTTATCAAATGGTATCAGATATACCTAATAATACTAAGAACGGTGTAAGTGAATACGACTATGTAACTGTACAGATAAGTATGTATCACAATAACTACGCTGACTTAGTAGCTTTAGCTGGACACGTTAGAACGGCTCTAGACTACGTTAGTGGCACTTATAGTGGTGTAGTAGTAGACAAGATATTCTATGAGTCTCAAGACGAGCTATACGATGATAGTGCTGGTAGTTTAGGCTTTTACGGTATAAGACAAGATTACAGATTTAACATAAATAGATAGATATGTATAAGATTAAATTAAAAAAAGATATTGAGTTTCGAGGTGTAGAATACATCAAAGGCGAGACTTATGAGGTTGGTAGAAAAGAGCGTAATCATTTCGCTAATGAAGACGCTATTGCAAAGCCAACAAAGAAGAAATCTAAGGAAGTCGAAACTTCAAAAGATTTAGATAACTAGTTATAAATTTTAAATAAAAAAAAATGGCAATTTTTAATGGAACGGATTTAATCCTAAAAGTAAGCCCTTCTGATGGAGGAGCTGATGCGAAGCTAATGCACTCGCAAAATGTAAGTTTAAGTATTAACGTAGACCCTATAGACATCTCTAACAAAGATTCTGCTGGTTTCAGAGACATCATTGGAGGTCAGAAGAGCTTTAGCCTTAGTGCTGATGGTCTTATGGACTTTAACCCAGCGACTGCTGCTGATACTGAAGTAGATGAGTTGACTACGCAAATGTTGGCAAGAACTGCTGTAACATTTACATTCACTCTATCTTCTACTTCTGCTGGAGACTATTTCTATAGTGGCTCTGGATTTGTTACAAGTCTAGAAATTTCTGCTGGTACTGAAGATGCACCTACTTACTCTTGTTCAATCGAGGGAACTGGAGCATTAACTGTAACAACTGTATAATCCTTTTGTTGGTTGGGGTATGGGCTTCGGCTCTGCTCCAACTAATAAAACTAATAACCAACAAAATGTACGAAATAGTAATAATAAACGGTAAAGACTACCCAGTAAGATTTGGGATGAATAGTCTAAGAAACTTTACTAAGGCAACTGGTAGAAGTTTACAAGATTTAGACAAGCTAGGAGAGGGAATGAGTTTAGACGATGCTTGTCAATTAATTCTAGCTGGTCTACAAGACGGTGCTAGAGTTAGCGGTAAAGAATGTTCTTTAAATGTTGATGGTGTTGCAGACCTTTTAGATGATGACTTTGATGCTTTAAATAAAGTATTAGAGGTATTCTCTACACAGTTTTCTGCTAAGTTTGAAGATGAGGGAAACGTGAAAGCCACGAAGAAAGTGGCAAAGACAAAGAAATAAACTGGGATAGTCTAGAGGCTGTAGCTTACGGTCTAGGACTTTTACCTAGTCAGTTTTGGGAGCTAACATTTCACGAGTTCTTTTGTATTCAAAAGGGTAGGAATGATAGGTTTGAATTAGAGCAGAGGTTTGAGTGGGAAAGAGTACGTTGGTTGGCGTGTTGTAACTTACAGCCACATACTAAGAAAGGTCAATCCTTAACACCAGAGAAACTTATTAAGTTTGAATGGGAAAAGACTAAGAAAGAAATAGACATCGAACAACAAAGAAAGAGAGCAGAGTATGTTAAGAAGAAATACGAATTGCTAAAAAAGAAAAATGGCTGAGAAAACTTTAAGTATTAAACTATCGTTAAACGATAAGCAGTTTCAGAGTGCATTAAGGAAGACTACAAGAAGACTAAAGAAATTTGGTCAGTCTATGAAAAAGACTGGACAAACTATGTCTACTTCTTTAACTTTACCTATATTAGGTATAGGTGCTGCTGCTGTTAAGTTAGCTTCTGATTTTCAAGAAACGCAATCTAAGTTCAATACTGTATTTAGAGATATATCTGCTCAAGCTAATAATACAGCTAGAAATTTAGAGAAAGACTTTGGCTTATCGTCTAGAGCTGCTATGCAACTTTTAGGAGATACTGGAGACTTATTAACTGGATTTGGATTTACACAAGAAGAGGCTTTAGATTTATCTAATGAGGTAAATAAATTAGCTGTAGACTTAGCATCTTTTACAAACTTTGCTGGAGGTGCTGAAGGAGCTAGTCTAGCTTTAACTAAAGCACTACTTGGAGAAAGAGAATCTATAAAGCAGTTAGGTATAGCAATAACTGAAGCTGACCTTAAAAGGTTTGCAGAGGAGCAAGGCTTAGTATTTAAAGAGCTTGATAGAGTTGCTAAAGCTACATTAACTTTTGAATTAGCTGCTAGACAAAGTGCTAACGCTATTGGAGACTATGCTAGAACGAGTGGTAGTTTTGCTAATCAAACTAGAAAACTAAGAGCTGACTTAGAAAACTTAGGAGTAGAAATAGGTCAAAAACTATTGCCTATTGCAGTTAAAATTCTTAACAAGATTAAGGATGTTATAGAAGTATTTGCTTCAATGAGTAGTGAAACTAAAGAAATGATATTAGGATTCACTTTATTGACTGGAGCTATAGGACCTTTTCTAATAGTTATAGGCTCTTTACTAACTACATTGATAGCATTAGGTCCTCAATTCTTTTTAGTATCTTCTGCTATAGTTGCTTTAGCTGCTGGTATAGCTTATGTGGTAGATAACTTTGAAGCATTTAAAGAAAGATTTTCTCTTGATTTTATTTGGAACTCTATTGTGATGGGTGTGCAAACTACTTTAAGAGCATTTGGTAGTTTGATTGATGGTTATAATAAGCTAATTGATAAATTAGGTAAAGGTAAATTAGACTTCTTAAAGTCTTCTAATGAGTTTGACAAATTAGCTGACAACATAGATTCTTTAAAAGTAGAGACTAAAGATTATGAACACGAGTTTAAGTCTTTTGGAGATTCTATGGAGGATACTATAGACAAGATAGTGCCTAAGTTTGGAGAGTTGTTTAGAGCAATGGGTGGAGGAACTGGTGGTGCTGTTAAAGGTTTGCCAACTGTAAAAGCTAAAACACCTAAACAAGGTATGATGGCTGGAGCTATGGTTAAAGCTGTAATACCAGATGACTTACTTGAGCAAATGGATAAGCTTGAGAAAAAACAAAAAATGTTAGCAGAAATAAATGAAGAGGTCAGTCAATCTTTTCAAACATTTGGAAACACTTTAGAAGGTGTTTTTGCACAAGCTTTACAAAGCTCAGATGGATTTTTTAAGACATTTATTGAAGGTGCTAAAATGGCATTCAATGCACTAATGGCTCAACTTGCTGCAATGTTAGCTATGAAGGCTATACTTTCTGCTTTTGGTTTAGGTAGCTTTGGACAAGCTGGTGCTGGCATAGGAGATATATTAGGTGGTTTATTAGTACCAACTTTTGCTACTGGTGGTTTAGTTACTGGACCTACTTTAGGTTTAATAGGCGAAGGACCAGGAACTTCTATGAGTAATCCAGAAGTAGTAGCACCTTTAAATCAATTAAAATCAATGATAGGAGGAGGAGATGGTGTACAAGTATTTGGTACAATAAGTGGAGCTGATATATTACTAAGCTCAGATAGAGCAAGAAACAATAGAAACAGAACAAGAGGTTACTAATGGCTAGACTAAAAAGATTAGAGAGTAGTTTTCAAAGTGATAATGGCACTTTTTACCGTATAGAAGTATATGATAACAATGCTTCTGCACCTACATTATACACTCCAGACTTAGGACCAGATGGATTTACTTTGACTTATCAGACTAACGATAACGATAGATTTACTGGACTTATACCTTCTGAGGTTAAATTTGATATAAACGTAACAATAGGAGGAGAGCAAGGTGTTGTAGATGATATTAGAACAAGTGCTTATGGAGACTGGGATATTGGTATATATACAAGTGCTGACGATGTTACCTATAATAGATACTGGTTTGGTATATTGTTAAATGATATATCTCCAGAGGCTGATGCTTCTTTTCCTACTAGAATAACTCTAACTGCTGTATGTGGACTAGCACCTTTAAAAGATATTCCATTTAATAGAAATATTGGTTATGATACACCATCCTCATTCCAAACTATCAACTATTTTAGGCAATCCTTTGTCAATCAAATTAGTACTGCTGACAATTACTTTGGAACTAACGATTTATTTATAGCTACTTATGTAGATTGGACTACTGATACAATGACTAGACAAGTACAAAGAGACCCTTTAAATGCTAGTAGATTTAACTTTATGGCTTTTGTAGATATTGCTGACAATGGAAGCCGAAACTATAAAACTGCTTTTGAGTTATTAGATAGTATTTGTAAGTGTTGGGGGATGAGATGTTTTATGTCTAACGGTAGATGGAATTTAGTACAAGTAAATCACTATGCTGACTGGAAAACTCCTTCGACTCAATTCTATCGTTATTATAAAAAAGGTAGCAGTAATCCTTATGCTAGTGGTAGTGAGTCAGCAGTATTTACAGAAGGATTTAATATAAAAAGATATGGAGGTAAGTTTGACTATTTACCTATTTTAAGAAGTGTAGAAACCAACTACAATCACTTACAGCCCTTTGATATGCCATTCTTTTACTATAACATAGATGGCGATACTTCTACACAATATCAGACTACACTTAACGAGATACCTATATGGAATGGCTACCAATGGAACAACTCTAACTATACTGGTGCAGCTTATTCTATTAACAACGCTCCTACTGATAAATTAATAATCTCTTTAGGTAATGTAAATGCTTTAGCTGGTAGTAGTATTTTATTAAATAGAGACTTTACAACTAGATACAGTCAAGGTATTTCTTTTTCTGATGTAAGTGGCTCACAGCAAAAGGTAAGAACAGATTTATTTGCTAGATTTAAATTAGTAGGAGATTCTGACACTTACTATTTTCCTTTATCTACTGAACTAGCTATGGATTGGAGTACAACTGACCAATTTACATTAACTGATTCAATACCCCCAACTTATTTAAACAATACTGTAGGGTCTTTAGAGCCAGCTATTAATATAAATATACAGACTACAGAGCTACCAGTTGATGGAGATTTATTTTTCGAGATATTCGCCGAATGTTATTATCAACTGTATGCTAATGCTTTAGCTATATTAGGAGAGATAGAAATAACTGAAGCCACTACGACTACTCAAGAAGATAATATATTAGTATTTTCAGCTCCAGAAACAAGTGCAGAGCAAGGAATAAAATACCTATTAGATAATGAGGTGCTATCTGCTAAATTCTTTAGAGCATTTAACGCTCCTGGAGGAACTACTATAGATAATGGTGTAAAGTTTGAGATACCAGAATTATTTATAGGAACTGGTCCTACAAGTGGAGCAGTAGGTAGATTAGAGACATACAACTATACTACTAACTCTTTTGAGAATGGAATGAACGCTACTTGGAAAGCATATGGCTCTGGTACTGGTGTAGAGTTTACACAGCTTTTAGTAGAGGAAGTATTAAAAGGTCAAGCTGAAGGAGCTAAAGTATTTAACGGTAGCTTAAAAACAGTATCTGGATTTATACCACGTTATTTTAATGGAATAGAAATAGATGGCTCTCCATATATACCTTACCAATGCTCTTTTAATGCTAATGAAGATACTTGGTCTGGAGAGTGGTATGGAATAGAATTAAGTACTAACACACAAAATGTAGAAGTAAACATAACATCATTTGACGTTTTTGATGGTCAAGAAGCAACTGGTGGAGGAGATATATTTTTCTAATTATGGCAACACTATCAAATTATTTAAGAGGGGAATGTGTAGCAGTAGTACAAAGTGATACTGCTAGTCTTACATTAAGTTCAATTAATATAATACCTTCTACTGGCTCAGATAGATTACTTGTTTCAGGAGATGTAGTTATAATAATTTGTGCTGATACTGGCTTTCCTATACAAATTACACTAAATTCAGATGTTACATATACTGGAGCTAAACTGAACTTCGCTTCTACTACTGTTAAGCAATTAATTCCAGCAGGTAGTATAGTGATATTAGATAAAGACTACAAGTATAGGTCTTTATTTAGAGAATATACTATAGTAACTCATAAACTATTTGAAAGTGGACAAACTCACGGCAACACTACTTTGATTGACCCTTCAGAGCCTTCTTATATGAAAGTTAATGCTGGTAGTACTTGGGGTGATGGAGATACTTTAGCTAACTCATATATAAATAACAGTATATTTAGAAGTCCGCACGAAGGATTTAAATTAGAAAGAGTAACTTGGGATATAAATACAGATGCTACTACTGGCAATAATTGCGAATTTTCTTTATGGGCAAAGCCTATAACTGAGAACGGTAATACAGCTACAGATATTGAATTAATAGACTACTTTTCTATAACATCTCAAAACGACTCTAACTATGTATTTAATAGAGACATAGTGCAGACTGGTAGTTATGATAACAATGTATGCTTGATACCAGCATTCATAAAAACTGGAAGTACAACAAGCTCAGATAATTTCTACGCAACTTTAACGCTTTTAATAAGCACAGACCCAAGACAATAATGAAAAATTTAATAAGAGAATGCTCTGACGTTCTAACACTTAATATAACAACGTTAGCTATTACCTTTACACAAGTAGAAATGTTGCTCAAGATATTACTTTTAATATTATCAATTATATATACTGCTGATAAATTAATAAAAAATCGTAAAAAAAATGAAAAAGATAATCTGTAATATAATTTATAAAATAAGTTTTGGTAAGGTTTGCTTAGGACATTGTAAATGTAAGCTATAATGATTTATTTTAAAGTTGAGGAGTTTAATTGTGATGGTGTTATCTGTTATGATAAAATGGATTCTAGTCTACTAAAGATGTTAGATGAAGCTAGAGGTTACGCTAACACACCTTTTAAATTGACTAGCACTTGGCGTAGTGTAGAGAAAAATAACTCTTTAAAAAATAGCTCTAAAAACAGTAGCCACTTAAAAGGAAGAGCTGTAGATATAGCTTGTGCTGATAGTGTTACTAGACAAAAGATAATAACTGGATTAATAAAAGCTGGATTTACTAGAATTGGTATATCTAAAACTTTTATTCACGCTGACAACGATGATAAAACTGATGCTATATGGCTATACTAACTAATATACTAAGCAACTTACTACCTAAAGCTGATAAGATAATTGATGAGGTAATAACCAGTCAAGAGGAGAAGTTACAACTAAAAAACGAGCTGCAAAAGATTATCCAAGAGCAAGAGGCTTTAATAGAACAAGAAGTCACTAAAAGATGGGAGTCTGACAACTTACAATCAAGTTGGCTACCTAGAAATATTAGACCGTTAGTTTTAGCTTGGCTTGTAGTTTCTACTACTTTGCTTATATTTATAGATGCTGGAGTAATTACATTTACAGTAGAAAAGCAATGGGTAGACCTATTGCAGATAGTTCTTATTACTTGTATTGGTGCTTATTTTGGCTCAAGAGGTTTAGAGAAAATCAACAAAAAATGACAAAAGAAAAAAGGTATAGACTTAAACAAGATGAATGGCAATTAGTAGACAAATACAGAAACGACAAAGAAAGGCAATCTTTACTAAATGATGAATGTGAAGCTGCTGGTATTAATCCTAGTTCTGTTAGCCATTATTGGTACAAGAGCCAAAAGTTCTCCATATTTGCTAAACCCAATGAATTTACTAAAGATGAATTTTTACAATCTATTGAGGACCTTATATCCAACTATGCTCCTAAGTATCCCACCATTGATTATCCTATTAGAAAGGATGGGCACTTACTTATAATAAATCCAGCAGACGTACATATTGGTAAGTATGCCGATGCTTCAGAAACTGGTAATGACTATAACATAGAAATAGCTAAAGAAAGAGTTAGAGAAGGGGTTAAAGGTATTCTAAGAAACGCTGAAGGCTATCCTATTGAACGTATATTATTTTGTATAGGTAATGACATACTACATACAGATAATATTCACGCAACTACTTCAAAAGGTACTCCACAAAATACAGACGGTAAATGGTATAAACACTTTACAGAGGCTTTAGAGCTTTACGTTGAGGTAGTAGAGATGCTTATGCAAATAGCTCCAGTTGATTGTGTACACTCTATGAGCAATCACGACTATATGAGTGGATTCCATTTAGCACACGCTTTAAAGTCTTGGTATCGTAATACAGAAGCTGTAACTGTAGATGCAGAGCCTAAGCACAGAAAGTACTATAAGTATAAAAATAGTCTAATAGCATTAACTCACGGCGATGGTGCTAAACTTCCTAATCTTCCTTTACATATGGCTCAAGAAGAGCCTAAGATGTGGGCTGACACTAAATATCGTTACTGGTACTTACATCACTTACACCATAAGCAACGCTATAAGTTTATGAGTTCTTTTGATAATATAGGAGTAACAGTAGAGTTCTTACGGTCTCCAAGTGGCACAGATTCTTGGCACTATCAAAAAGGTTATACTGGTAGTATTAAAGCTGTAGAAGGCTTTATTCATAACGAATATGGGCAAATAGCACACTTAACTCATATTTTTTAATATATTTGCAACGTTTTTTGGTTAACTTAATTGTTAACGTGTATTGTTTGGTTTGTAAAAAGGAGGGTATTTTCTGAGAATATCCTCTTTTTTTATGCCTAT
>Ga0209535_1003312_pt1 | contig 10277 bp, 6 predicted proteins | sample LinPmetageLP28_FD_184041 | JGI IMG/M metagenome (GOLD analysis project Ga0209535, IMG submission 184041) | Marine viral communities from the Pacific Ocean - LP-28 (SPAdes) (version 2) | ecosystem: Environmental > Aquatic > Marine > Oceanic | place: Pacific Ocean | collected 2009-08-22
CGAACAACGGCTTTCTTATCAAACGAGAAGATACTGGTTCTTATGGAGCTCATCCAAGTTCATCTATGTTTGACTTTGACGCCGGACAAGAAGGTGATAGTTCAAGATTAGGAAATCTAAAATATTTCTCAAGAGAAACACATACAATCTATCCACCTAAATTAGAAGTGGTGTGGGACGATAGTTCTTGGAATTCAGGAAGTTTATCACCACTAACATCAACAGATTTAGAAAGATTAAAAGTTTACTTTAAAAATTTAAGACCAGAATATAAAGAAAAGTCAATAGTAAAATTTAGAGTAGTTGGTAGAGAATTATATCCAACAACTGCTTTTGCAACAACACCAGCAGAATTAGATGTAAAGTATTTACCAAGTGCGTCAACCGAGTATGAAATTAAAGACGCAGATACCGAAGAAGTTATTGTTCCGTTTGGTAGTGGTTCAAGAGTTAGTTGTGATACAACAGGTAACTTTTTTAGAGTTCAAATGGACGGATTACAAGCCGAAAGGAATTATCGTTTTTGTCTTAAAGTGGTTAGTGGTAGTGGAACAACTGATGAAGAAATTAACTTTTATGATGACAATTATGAATTTAGAGTGGTGAGATAAAATGCCTTACTTACCTTCCGACGCAGAAAAAAAATCACAATTATATAGTAATATGATAAATGGTGATACACTTGAATATCAAAATCAAATTGATGATTTAAAAAAGAAACAACAGATATCAGGTTCAGCTAATGCAAACACACCATTACGAGATGAAGATGGAACATTAGTTTCGTTTGAAAGTGCAACACCAGGTGTTTCATTAGAAGAGGACTTTCAAGAAGTTCGTTTAGAAAACAAACAATTCTTCTTTACAGGCCAATTAGATAATGAATTTACACATTACTTTCAACCAATATCAGAAGAAACAATAAATACAACAACAAATGTAGACCAAACACAAGTAGAGTTTGCATTAACATTAAGAGATTATTTAATTCAGTTTGTTAATGAATTTTATGCAGAAGAAAATGGACCCGAAATCTCAACAGATTTGTTACATAATAAACTATTACAATTCTTTGATGAGAATAGAAAAAAAGGAAACAATGCACAAGGTTGGGAAGAATTTAGATTAAACGAATCAAGAAAAGCAGCAGGTATAAGTGGTAAACGATTCGGTTCTATAAAAAAAGATTTAAGAAATTTTCAATATGATGAAGTAATTGAAAATCATTTATATAGAACACCACAAGGACAACGAATATGGTTACGATTAGGATTTCCATATATTGTAGACAAATCACCAGGTAAAAACTCATAATGGCACAAGAATATTCATTTACACAACAAGAGCGAAATAATTTATTCGCACCTTCTAAAGTTTATAGTAGTTTCGGTAGAGATGAACTAAATGACTTCGTAATGCTACACGTCTATGATACCAATGGTAATTTAATCGTAACGAAAGTTCTGGCATTAAATGAAGTTAGTTTTGAAAATGACGGAGACTTCATTGACATTAATGTTGGACAACACTTACGAGATTTAGGATTCCAAGAGGGTGAATATGATGTTGTTTATAAATTTTTAAGAAGACTTGCCGGTAGAGAGAGAACTGTTTTCGTGGATGGGGATGGTAATATATTTAATGGTGAAGTTCAAAGAAAAGTTATTGGAAATGAAATAAAATTTTTTAAAGGTGGTAATGAAGATAAAGACACTTCACTGCCAGCAGAAGTATATATTAAAGAATATAAATATCCATTAGTAGAAACATCACCAGACAAAACAGAATTTATTTTAGAATTAGATGAAAACCTTAAAGGTCAAGAATATAGAAATGACTTTGTTGAAATGGGTGAAATGATTGAGTATACACCTATTTCCAAAGCAAATTCCGGACTGGTAAAGTTTGACTCAAAAAAACCACACATTTTAGAATTCGACATAGATGATATGGATAGAGGATTTACACAAAATATGGTAGGTGGGCAAATCATTATACCGAATATGTATAAAATTACAGGTGAAGAAGACACGGATAATAGTGATGTCGTTCCTGAAAATACAGGTAATGGAACTTTACAGGAACAACTTGAAGGTGGAGCAGCAACAGATTTCCTTGATATGACAACCGAAGAATTAATTGATATATTATTAAATGACCCAGACCCAATCGAAAGAGAAATAGCAGACGGAGCATTACAAGAAAGAGCAAACGAACAAAGATAAAAATGGCAGGAAAAGGATTTATAGATACAGATATGGCGAACAGAGGAGCACGAGGTGGTTCTTCTGAAGGTGCTAATGCACAACCGCAGGTAAGAAATAACCAAGTGATTACTGGTGCTCGTGCTAAAACAACACGACCACCAACACCATTGACAATACCGACGCCACCGACAGTACCACAAGCAGCAGATACATCTACACCAGGAAATGCTGCAGCAAATATTGCAGCTGCAATCGCAACAAGACCAAGTCCACCAGTAGTAGTGTCATCACCACCACCAGTATCACCACCATTACCGCCAGCTTTTATACCACCATCAATTCCAGATGTACAGGCAACAGCACAAACATTTGGCGCACCACCACAAAATACAGAGGAAGTAGTAGACGCCTCACTTGGAATGGCATCATTACCATCAGGTCCAATTGATACAGAAATAATTACAGAAGGTGGTTCAGGTGGAGATGAGATTCCACCAGGAATGGAATTTATTCCACAACCAAACGACACAGCAATATTACCACCACCACCAGTTGAAGAAGTGATAGAGAATATAATTGAACAAACTCTACAAACATCAAAGGATGAACCAGCTGCGCCAGTTCAAAGCACTGTACAAGTACCTGAACCAAAGCCATCAACACCAGTTGTGGCACCACCAAGACCAAAGATTAAAAAATCAACAGATGTTCCTAAACCAAAACCTGGATACATCACAAAGCCAAATGGATTTGTAAAGAAAGTACAAGGGCCAGTAACAGATGTTCCAAGTACAGGAAAACAATCAGGTCCAGGTTCACCAACAAGACCAGGTGGATTAGCAGCAACATTAGTCGGAACAGGTAAACCGAAAGTAACTGCACCATCTGATGACGCAGGTGCAGTAGTAGGACCACAAGTATCTGAACCGAAGCCAGCAGTAGGAACACCAGGTCCTAAATTTAAAGGTTCTGATACAATTGTTAGACCTGATGGAGTAACAGAAGTTCTCGGACCAGGTGGAGTAGTATTGGAAGAGATTGGAAAGGGTGGACAAATAATTAATGACCCAATCAAAGACTTAGGATTTGACCCGAAAGACCCACCACCAAGTATTCAAGCACTAAGAGATGAGTTCGCAGAACACGTTGAAAGTGGTGCAGATGAAGCAGGTGAAATATTTTATGTATCGGAAGAAACAAAAGAAGAATTAGTCAATGATGGATTAGGGCATGCGGGATTAACCCAACAAGACCAAGCTGAAAAAGCAGAACAATTTGCAAATGTCAATCCTGACAATTTACCTTCAGGTATTAACGATATAATTTCTGACTTAACTGATAAGGGAGTTATAAAAGGAAACGGCGAAGTATCCACAAAGGGAACAAAAACAACAAAGAAAGCTATTGAAAAGGTAGTTAAACCAGATGTAGCACAGGCACAATTAACACCAAGAGACTATTTAGCAACGATTGATGAAGTATTAGATACTAATCGTATTCGTGTTTCATTATCTTATAATGACGGAGTAAATCTTTACAAACATAAAGGTGAAGATGAAGTAGCAAATAAATTTAAAGGATTTAGAGTTAATTATGTAAAGAATAATATTGAACGATACAAAACATATGTTAAAGTTGGTAATCAATATTATCTCGTAACAAATAGTAAATTGGGTATTGACGGAAAACAAAGAATTATTAAAGTAAAACAACCACTTACCGAGGATGTAGCAGTTGGAGAAAAGTTTTCTTTTGTAGAAAAAAGACTTCCTAATTATCGTGATAGAGTTAGGTTAGAACCATTTCAAGATACGCCAGATGATGGTATATTCTTACGATTACCTAACTTAAATTCCATAGACAATCCAATTAATTTTCAAGGAACAAACTATGGAACACACACTTCATTAACAAGTGAAAATGATAATGACGCTCGTGATATTGAAAGAATATTAATATCAGGTAGTTTATTAAATGTTCAACCAAACATTGATTATCAAAAAACAACAACTGATTTATCAATAGAAAACGATGATACAGGTTTTGGAAACTTTGTTCACTTTTCAAATGCAGAAACAAGACTTTATAACTTCAAAGAAAAAATAGAATCGATTGAAACTTTAAATACTAATAGTGCTTCTTTATTGAGTATCTCAAGTTCATTAACGAGAATTCAAAGTATAGAAGCAGAAAGACAAAGAGTAATTAATTCATTTGACCCATTTGAACATTATATGTATTTTGAAAGTTCATCTTATGCAACATCATCAGACGGACAATTTCACGATACTTCTTGGCCAAAAACAAACTCATCATCACCATTTATATTATCAACAATAGGTAGTTCAGCAGCTAATACTTGGTATAACAATATGATAGAAAGTGCTTCTGCTTATGACCAGCAAAATATGAATTCATTGAGAAATTCATTACCAGAACATATTTACGCAGATACACAAAACAATGTATTCTTAGAATTTATGGATATGGTAGGACAACAATTTGATGAGATATATACTTATGTAGATAGATTTACAGATATCAATAAACGAGTAGACAAAATTTCTGAAGGTATCTCAAAAGATGTAGCAAGAGAATATGCAAAGTCTCTTGGATTAGAATTATATAATGGAAATGATTTATTAATATTACCAACTTACTTATTGGGTAAAGATGGAACTGGAGGTGATTTATTTGAATCACCACAAGAAGAAGTTACTGAAAAAATATGGAAAAGAATTTTAGCAAATCTACCATTTTTCTTAAAATCAAAAGGAACAGAGAGAGCAGTTAAAGGATTATTAAATTGTTACGGAATACCAAGTTCTATGTTGAGAGTTCGTGAGTATGGTGGACCAGATAAAGGAACAAGAGTTAATTTTGAAATTAAAAGAAAATTCACAAGAGCATTAGATTTTGATTCAGAACAATTTATTAAATCAGCTTGGACAGGTAGTAATGACACAACAGAAGACGGATTAAATCCATCAACGATAGAATTTAGATTTAGAACACCTAAATCACAAAATAGTGTAATATTACAAAAAGATAATGACTTCGCTATCTCATTACAAGACAATGGTTCAACAGATGATTATGGACATTTAAAATTCCAAATTAGTGCTTCTGGTTTCGACCAAGGTGCATACATAACATCATCAGCATTACCATTTTACAATGACGAGTTCTGGTCAGTTATGTTGACAAGAAAAGATACAGATGGAAATGAGTTCACTCACGACAATGCAGTATCACAAAGTGTGTACGAATTAACTACAAAACAATATAATTCAAACAGACAAAAGATTTTATACACAGCAAGTGCAAGTTTAACATCACACACTTCAAGTGCTGATGCGGACGTAAATAATATAACAGGTAGTAGATTAAATGCAGCATTCACAGGTAGTGGATTTGTTTACCTTGGTGGACAAAATTCTGGCTTTGGTGCAAGATTTACAGGTTCATTGATGGAGTATCGTTTGTGGGGAGAACCATTATCACAAAGTGTATTTGACAATCACGTTAGAGCACCAAAAACATACAATGGTAATTTTTATTCTTCATCATATGACGAACTATTATTGAGATTACCATTAGACGAAAACATAAATTTAACAGGTTCAAGCACGGCATTAACCGCATCAAACTTTGCACACAATAAAAATTTATACAATATACCTGATGGTTTAATTACAGGTAGTGCAATCAACAACTTTGCAGACAATCCATATAGAAATGTTGTTGACCAAGAAAAACTTAAAGTGCCTGATGTTGGTCCAAGAAGAAGAAATGCAACTAAAATTAGAATTGAAGATACAACTATTGAAAAAACACCTACAGATAGTGGTTCATTATTTGTTGATAGAAGAACAGAAAAATCATCAGATGATTTTGCACCAACAGATAGTAATCAATTGGGTATTTATTTCTCACCAGTTGATGTAGTGAATGAAGATATAATATATAGTATTGCAGATTTTAATTTTGATGATTACATCGGAGACCCAAGAGACGAAAATAAATTCCAATATAAAGATTTAAGACATTTAAGAAAAGAATATTTTAAGAGATATACCAATACAAATAATTTTTGGGACTATTTAAGAATATTAAAGTTCTATGATAAGAGCGTATTTGATTCAGTAAAAAGTTTATTACCTGCAAGAGCAAGAACAGACTTAGGTATATTGATTGAACCAAATATATTAGAACGTTCAAAACAAGTGGTTGGTAGAGATTTAGAATTTGATAATCAGTATTTTGAAAACGCAAATCATTTTGAAGACGGAATTCAAGTAACAAGATTTATAGAAAGTGGTTCAGATAATTACTTCGCAACAAGTGGAGAATACACAACATTTAATGGGGAAATCAATTTAGCATTCTTTGATACAGGTTCATCAACTGGTTTCTTGGGTAATCCTTCATTAGTGAAATTAAACCAAATTGATAAACGAAGTGTATTTGGAACATTGTATGCAACATCAAGTATTACATTAGGACCAACAGATGAAATATTTACCGAAACATTACAACCTAATATTACGGGTTCAAGATTATCAGAAAAAAATCAAGTAGAACAATTCTTTTATTCAAGTTCATTTAGCGCATCAATTGGACCAGCATTATCTTATAGTTCATCATTTGACAAATCAGATGTTGCAAGTATGGCAGAAACAACCAACTTGTTTAGAGCATTTGTTCAAGGAACATTATTAACAAGAGATAACACAATTGATGGTGGTGAACCAGTAGAAATAACAGAAGTAGCACCGACAGTATTGAAAACACAAGATTCAGATACTGCGAAATTGAAAGTAGAATAAAACATATGGAAAATTTACTTTTCTTATATTTATTAATGAATAAGAATAGTTATATAATTTCCACAGGAGCAAATAAAAAATGGGATTTTTAGACAATACAAGTATAACAGTAGACGCAATTTTGACAAAAAAAGGTCGTGAACTTTTGGCAAGAGGGCAAGATGAATTTAGAATTACAAAGTTTGCATTAGCAGACGATGAAATTGATTACAATTTATGGGACACATCACATCCGAATGGTTCAAACTATTACGGAGCAGTGATTGAAAATATGCCTTTATTAGAGGCGTTCGTAGATGAGAACCAACTTATGAGATATAAGTTGACAACACTTCCAAAGGAAACAGCAAAACTTCCTATATTGGAACTACCAAGTCCTTCATTGAGTTTCAATGGAGCAGGTATAACTCAAACCATTACACCTAACACAAGGAATCAAAAGGATACTTCATACACATTTACATTGTTTAATGCAGATGTAGCTAACTTGACATTAAGTGGTGGAGCAGCATTTGCTAAAGAAGCAACTACATCAATATTTTTAAATGAAGCAGAGAAGAAACGTTCTATCTCGACAATTGGTAAAAGTGTGAGAGTTATCTCAAGGTCTTTAACAACAGATACAAATACTAATCTTTCAGTTACGGGTAATCAGTCAGGTGCACAACGCACTATATCAGTAACGGTAAAAGCAGACCCAAGTAAATTATAAGGAGTATAAATAATGGCATTTCAAAGATTTAACAGAGCAAATGATGTGGTTGAAAACCAACGAACTACAATCTCAAGTGGATTATGGTCAGGTGGTTCAGCCGAATTAACAGCATTTTATACTCAATCAACAAACGGAAATATTACAGGTTCGTTTTTAGAATTATATAACGAAGACCCAAATCTTTCAAGTTCAGCAGAAGTTCAATTTGCAGTTGGATATGCACACATTGAAGGTAGTGGTTCAAAAGGTAATACAACTAAATTAACTTCAGGTGGTAGACAATCAGCAGCACTTTATAGACAATTTAGAAATGTATTATTAGCACCCAATACTGATAGATTTGAATTTACTTCTTCACCAACAGCATCAGGTGATAAAGACTTTTATTTTGTTTCTTTCCAAAGAGCAAGACAAAGAGAAAAGATTGACCCAGGTAATTGGGAATTAAAATTAAGTGGACAAATGCCAGCACTATTCAAAGATGATAAAATTTCATTGATTGATGATAGTGGAGCAACTACAAACCCTACCGTTAATCAAGGTGGTAGAGTATTTAATGTTGTTAGTGGTTCTATCACTAATGGTGTTCATACAGCAGCAGCGAGTGAACCTGCAGGAAATATGGGTTCTTATGGATTATTTTATCCAGATTTAGGAATTATATTATTGAATGCACCAAAAATAGAGATTAGTGGTGGATTAGGTGTTCACGATAGAGCAGCTGACCAACACATTAGTCGTTCAGAAGCGTTCTTTGATGGTATTGTTTCTGGTTCATCATTTACAGCTCGTAGGGAAGAAGAGATTAGTTCAACAAATTTCTTTGTTAGAGCAAATAACAAGAACTTTAATTTTAGTTCTAATCCAACTTACGCTACTCAATCTGATGGTTCATTAACACAAGCAACTTTCTTTAAAGACCCAAAAACCTTTATCTCACAAGTAGGTTTGTATAATGATGATAATGAATTATTGGCAATTGCTAAGTTATCAAAACCAATATTAAAATCATATTCAAGGGAAGCTATTATTAAAGTGAAACTTGATTTTTAGGACAAACTAATGTTCAAAAATCTTGACCCACAAGACATATCAAAGAAGTCTTTTCAGACATTCAAAAACTTCACATTCAATAACAATGATAGTGGGAGTGGTGTATTTGCAGTAAAAGCCCGTAGTGGTTCTTTATTTAATTATGTAAGTTCATCCGACGATTTCATTGGAATAACATCAGGTTCAGTCACAACAAATTATTTTTCATTACCAACTTGGCATACGTTGAATCAAACATTTTATTCTGCACACGGACAAGAATATATAAACCCACAAATATCAAAAAGGGAATTACACACATCAGCTTCAGTAATTAGTGTTGGTAGAGATTTATTCGGTGAACAAATAAAACCAGGAAGTATTGTATTATCGGATACATCATTAAGTGCCACAAGAGATATACGAGATGACGGAGAAGGTAATTTATATGACAATGCTTTTTCAGCAAGTTTCGCAGCATTCAAATCAGGTTCAGCTGACGGAACAATTGCACCATTTACCATAACGGGTTCAGCAACAAGGGGTAGTGGTAGTGTGGTAGGAAATGCATTCTACGAACAAGGATTATTAGTATTTACCGATACTGGTTCATATCGTGAAACGGGACACGGAACAGGTTATACATTAAAATATCAAGCAACGCAAACTCACTATGAGTATGAATATAGAATATCAGTAAAACCAAAAGAATTTAATGTTACAACAAACATTAGTACAACACCAGATAGAAGTGGAAGTATTTCAGTAGAAGAGGGCGTAGTATCTATGTCTAACTTCTTCCCACCAAGTCATAATCCGAGTGGTCACGGAACAGGAAGTTATGCAACATTCTATAATGCAGCACCAGAAGCAGAAGCATTCACAACTCACTCAGAATTTAGACCTTATGTTAGTGAAATAGGTCTATATAGTGAAAATGGTGAACTACTAATTCACGGAAAACTTGGAAAAGCTATCAAATTATCAGACGATATCGAAACAACATTTATTGTTCGCTTTGATGTCTAATTTTTAACAATCTTATATTTATTACTGAATAAAACTCAACGGAGAAAACAATGTTTCATTTTATGAAAAAAATGGTTATGACAGCAGTTATGTTTGGAATGGTTTTTGCACAAAGTCCAATCATAAGGGTAAAACAAATTGGTGAATGGAAAACACCAGAGTATTGGTGGAAAGCACAAGAAACTGTACAATTACAGACTTTCTTAGCAGATGATATAGCAACACCAGCTTTAAAAAATAATAATTTTGATTCTTGGAGAGACGATATTTTAGAAATAGAAGTCACCCTTGATGATGTAGGACAAGATATTACTTCATTTAGATTTGATATTGCATTTGACAACGATTTAATCACTTGGATTGAAAATGATGGAACTAATCAAGAAACAACAATCAATGCTTGGAGTCAAGGAAACTCACGAGTAATTAAAGGTAGTCATATAGCAGGTTGGACTGAAGGTGATG
>Ga0209535_1003317_pt1 | contig 10272 bp, 8 predicted proteins | sample LinPmetageLP28_FD_184041 | JGI IMG/M metagenome (GOLD analysis project Ga0209535, IMG submission 184041) | Marine viral communities from the Pacific Ocean - LP-28 (SPAdes) (version 2) | ecosystem: Environmental > Aquatic > Marine > Oceanic | place: Pacific Ocean | collected 2009-08-22
GCAGTACCTGATCCTAATACAACACTTGAACTAATCCAACTAACTTCAAAAATCTCATAAGTCCAGTATCCATTAGGTTTAAAATTAATTGCACCTGTGTATACATTTTGTGATAAGCTATGTGGCATAGTAAATCTTGTATACCTATCATTTACTAATTGTGATTGCCCATATCCATAAACTACACTTCCTGATAAATCGTTTGTAAACTTACATAGATACCTTAATTGACTTGTCGGTACTGTTGTATTGATACGTTTCTCTAGTGTAGTAGTGTAAAACGTTGCAGTTTGTCCGTAAGTTGTATGTATCATGTTGTGTTTACTTATTATATAATAGAAAAAAGGTAAATTTATTTGATAAAAAAAAAGACTACCGAAGTAGTCCCTTTAATAAATATAATAAATAATATATTATGAAGTTACTATGTTTTGGAATGTAAATGCTGAATTGTCTAATGGTGTAGTAGTATAATCTGCTACTGTTGCCATAGGATTAGGTTCTATACCATCTAAAGTCCAGTCATAACCATTCATATCTCCAAAAGCAACACCTGAAGAATTTGTACCTGCATTTAATTCTAAACCATTTTCTAAACCTAAAGCTAATAACACATTATGAGAGTTAGCAGATAATATTTCATTTAATTCAACAAATACTACTAATCTTTGTGCAGTTAAAAGTTTAATTTGGTTTTGATCTTCTTTTGTTAGCTTATGTAGTTTAATATTAACTGTAGGAGTATAGAAAACAGTACCATTTTCAGAAGAACCTGTAATTGTTTCTGTAACAGAACCTGTACCCCTTTTAAGAGTATACTTATAGATGTCATCAGATGCACCCATATCAAAATCTGTTAATTCTCCTGATGAAGTTACAAAACTCGTAATTTCATCATATTGTGCAAAGTATACTGCTTTGATTCCACCTACTGTATCTCTACAAGTAATATTTCTTCCTTTTGTTAAGTTACAAGCCATTTTTTATTGTTTTAAAAGTTAAAGAAAGGGAGATTTTACTCTCCCTTTTTTGTTTAGTTGTTACGATTGACTTACTACGTCAGCACCAATTCCCACTTGAACACCTCCTGAGAACTTAGCAACTACTCTCATGTTGTCAGAACCATCTAGCTGAGTCATGTCTAACATCTTAATGTTTGTATCATCAGATAGTAAATCAGTACCATAGAATAAGTTAGAAGTTTCAGCAGCAACCATTCTGTTGTCTGGCATTCCAGGACATGGCTGAATAGTGATACCCTCAAATACTGGAACGTAATCTCCGTTCATATTGTAAGCATTAACATATCCTAATGTAGAGATAGCAGAAATATAGAATCTGTAAGTTTTCATGTTCATATAAATTCTTAAATCATCTCTACCATATACGTTAGCAGGAATGTCTGCAACTAATGTTTGTAGGTTTGCTATAATGTTAGCAGCCGTATAAGCAGCAGAAGCACTAGATGCTACTACATTACCATTTACTGCAAAAGCACCTGTAGTACCTGTTAAAAAGCCCTCAAATTGTCCTGCCGTTGCAGCAGCACCTGACCAAATAGAACCCTCTACTGAATCAGCAATTAATTCTCCAAAGTATGCTAATACATACTGATCAAAAGATGGTGCAGTTCTGTTAAAAGCACCTGCTTTCATTTCTTCTGCTTCCCAACCTGATAATAAAGTTTTTTTACAAAGGTCTACATTAATTTGTAGATTTTTAGGAGTAAGAACTGCTTCTGTTAAAGCTAGTGTTCCTGCATCAGTAAAATCACAAGTTGCATTTGCTACTAAGCCACTTCCTGCCATTTTTCTAATGTTCTCTTTATATTTAATATTTTCTAAGACAGTTAAACCCTCTAAGGATTTAGCTTCTTTTAAAGCTGCCGAAATATATTGTCCGAACGCTTTACCTGCATAATTTGATGTTACTGTAAAAGCCATTTTTTTTTATTTATTTAGTTATGTTATATAATATTCTTTCCCTTTTAGTCATTTTAGATAAATCTTTTTGTGTAAGTTCTCTACCTAAAGCGCTAAATTTGTTTGTATCTACAGGTTTTGCAGCAGGTTCGTTTGATAACTCTACTACTTGTGCAGATAGTTTTTCTTTTTCTGAAGATAAATCTTCATTTGTTGATTTAAGTTCTGCTAATTCAGCTTTTAAAGTTTCTATGTCTGTATTTACATTACTCATTAGATCAACTACAACAGACTTAACTTCATCCATAAAAGCTACTGAATCAAATTCAACTTCTTCCATATCTTCTTTAGATGCTTCTTCTTCTACTGGAGTTTCTTCAGCTTCTTCTTCTTCAACTTCTTCTTCCATAATTTCAGCAACTACACCCTCAACCTCTACAGAAAATTTTTGACCATCTTCAGTTTTGTATTCTCCAATAGGTAAAAGCATTGTAGTTCCATCTTCTGTAAGAACAGAAATATCTACTCCTGATTCTAATGCTTCAGCAGTTGATACTATAATAGTACCATCTTCAAGTTTCGCTTGATACTCTAAATTCACTTCTTCTTGCTTATCAAGTCCAAGTGCTACTAATATTTGTTGTTTTAAATCCATTGTGATGTCTTTTTTTTATATAATAGAATAAATTATTATTTGTTTGATTTTTGTTTTTAGAACATATTATACATAGATTGTATCTTAGATAAATATTTTCTATGTTCTTGTATTTCTGATTCACTTGAAGCAATTTTATTAACTATAGTTTTAGGTAAATCTATACCTAAATCTTTTGCTTGTGATTTTATTTTAGTACCTAAATCTACTGCTTTTAAATATTCTTTAATATTTTTTTCAAAACCTACTTCTGCTTTTCTTAATGCACTTATTAATTTTTCAGCAGATTGGTCTTTTAATGCTTTATTAAATTGTTTTTCAAAATCATCTATAGCACCTAACTCAATCTTTTCAGCTTTTAGTTCTGTCTTTTCTTTTATTAGTTCGCTTAATGCTTCTAATACATCTTCGTTTGAAAATTGTTGTTTACCCATTTTTTCCATTTTATTAATAAAGTAGCCCTCTATACTTAGACCTTTTAGTTCTCCATCTTTTATCTTACTCCACATCTCATCATTTTCAATCTTCATCTTAACAAACCAAGTACCATCAGGTAAGTCAAAGCCATATAGCTTAGATTTGTCCATGTCGCCCTCTTTTATCCAACTCTCTATAGTCAATACACCTGATACATTTTCTTCATGTTGATATGTAGCTTTATGATGATTGTTATGCTTTAAATATAACTCACTAGCTTGTCTTACTGTTTCTTTTGAGAAATATACATAGTAATCTGAATCAGTATTAGGATCGTATCTAAATATATTTTTGTTTGGTATTAAAGCAGGACTAACTAACATTCTTTTCTCCTCATCTATCTTAGCTAAAGTCAAGTTGTTCTTTTCTTTTCCAAAAAATACAAAGTCTTGCTCTATAGCAGGAGAAGTTACTAAACTAATAGCATCTATAGTCATTTCTTGACTTTCATCTGATATAACTAACTCTACAATCTTAGTTGGTTTCTTTTTCATAATATATAATAGATTATTTATTAATTTATTTGATTTTTTATATTGTTGCTCTCCTACGGATATTAGCTAACTTGTTTTGATTGTTTGTCATGTCATCAGTAACAACATACGCTTGAACTGGCTGCTGCTCTTGTACTCCTCCTAATGTAAATGCACCACTTAACATCTCAGGTGCAGGTGTACTTTCTATACTAGGAGTTGAACCACCACCACCTCCTCCTCCTACATCTGTACTTAATATTTTTCTTACATTAGATAATCCTGCTGCTATGATTGCTGCACCTGTAACGAATCCTGCTACACCTCCTTGTGCAAATGCCTTATTAGCACCTGCAAATGTATCTATAGTTGCTTGTGCTACTGCTAAAGCCTTGTTATCTCCTGCTAAACTACTTAATGCACCTGCTAGGTCGCTATACGCTTGTATTTGCATATCTGCATTTTCCATAGCTAAAGCAGCTTGTTCTTTTTGTAGAGATACTTGATTTACTATTTGCTCAGATTGAAAACCAGTAATTTGTGCTTGTACTGCTTTCTTTTCATTTAGTTTTTGTTCTAAAGCTATTTGATTTTCTAAATTAGCATTTTTATCAAAATCTGCTTGTGCTGCTTCTATTTGTATATCTACTAACCTTAACATTTGTTCTTCTTGTTCTTTAAGAACTCTACCTAACTCTTCATTGGCTGCTATTCTTTCTTCAAATGTTTTAGTTTCATCATCTCTTACTTGTCTAAGTTTTTCTGCTTGTCTGTCGTACTGCTCTATTAATCCTTGTACTTGTACTTCAGCTAATTCACTTTGTTTCCTAAGTTCTACAACAGAAGATGCAGTACTTAAAGTATTTTTACCATATTCTAATATTTTTTTACTCGCATTAGTTACTGTTTCTGTAATTTTATCTAAACTACCATCAACACCTGTTAAAATATCTATACTTTCTGTACCTGCATCTTTTACGGCTTGAAACGCTTGATCAAATTCTCCTGCAAATAAATGTTTTAAAGATTTTCCTAATAATCCAAAAGTTTCCATTAAACTATTAAATCTTTCTATAAGATTAGTTTTTATAGCATTTCCAAAATCTTCTATTGCTTTTTGTGGATTTTCAAATATGTCTTTAAAATATCCCGTTATCGCACCAATATTATTTTCTATAAATTTAAAGAAATCATTAAAAGCAATAGACAAAGTTTCCATAGCTATACTAAAAGCATCAACTACTTTTTGGTTCTTACCAAATACTTCCATTAGTTTAGCAAATAAAGCTATAAAAAGACCTATACCTGCTGCTTTCATGGCAGTACCTACACCTCTTACTGTTTTACCTACACCTTTAAAACCTGTTTGTGCATCATCTGTTGCATCTGCTAATCTTTCCGTTTGATCTGCAACTTCTCCTACATTTGATTTTATTTCTGCTTCTATTACTGTATCTGCCATTTTATATTGTTATTTGTAGTTTATTTCTCCATAATTTTACACTTGCAGTCCATTGTATTCTAGTTCCTACTATACCTGTAACATGAACACCAAAAGAAGTAGCCGTTACATCTTTCATTTCTGCTGATATGTTCATTCCGCTTGTACCTGGTGCTACTATATTAGTTGATGTTTGATGATATGTTGATGCTAGACCATTTGTAAAGGTAACTGCACCTGTAATTTGAACATATCCATAATCTCCTACATCTCCCTCTCCTCCATAATTTACACCTATTACATTAGCTTCAAATCCTATTACAGAATTTTTTACTTTTTTTATATATGTTAAAGGTAGGTATTGAGTAAGTAAAGCAGTTTCTGTAGCATCTAAAGTCTTATTAGATTGTTGCACAAAAGATTGTTGACTTAATCCTAAACCTAATGCTTCGTTAAAACCACCTCCACCTATTACAACTTCTCCTTGATTTTCTGCTTGTCCGTATGAACCTCCAAGAATTATAGAATTTTTTATACCATTTTCTAATTCATGAAATTCTCCGTTTATAATATTATTTATATTACCTCCTTTAGTTAAATTCTTTTGCCCATTAAGTATAGTGTTTTTTGTTCCGTTTTCTGTTGTACCTCCACTAACATTATTGTGTATATTATAAAATTTCCTGTCTAAAGTAGAATTAAATTCAAAAGCATTACAAGTACCAGTATTTGAATTGTAAACATATCCGTATGCTTCACAAGCTAATTGATTAGGTATTACATCATTTGTTCCATCAGTAAATCTAATCTCTCCTGTGCTTAAAACTTTTTTAGGTTTTATATTAAATCCTTTTTTATATTCCATTATGGTATAAGTATAAATTCAACAGTTGATAAATCATTTGGTTTATATTCTATTTTATTAACTCTATAGTTTCTATTTTTTATCATTACTTGATCAAAAAAATTAAACTGGTTAATATCAGCTGCATTAAGATTTACTTTTAATGTCATATATCTTGTATCAGAATTATATAACTCATCATAGTAAGGACTCCAATAAGTATTATATAAATTATCTACAGGAGAAACTCCTACAGTACCAATTAACTGAATCTCTCCATAATTTAAATCTGAATCATCTAATGTAGATGGTAAAGCTGAAGTATGACTAAATCTTAAATAATCTTCAGCATCTTCTCCTGATACTGAATTTTGTGTAGGTATTTTATATGTTACTGAACCTGACAAAGTAAAAGGACTAGCAGAAACTTTATAAAGTATTCTTGGTTTATTATTGAAACTTTCAAATTCTGTATTATCTTCGTTTGAAGAATATATTACAGGTACTATAAATTCTCCTAAATAATCTGCTATTGGTTTTACAACAGTTGATGCAAATGGAGTTGCTAATATTTCTTCTTCTCCAGTAAGTAAAGTTAGATCAGGATTTGTAAAAGAATAACTACCATAATCTTTATTAGTTGTATTTTTATAAAAATTTCTAGGATAATCTCCATCATCATCAACATATTTAAAAATAGTTTTTTTAACTAATTCTAATGGAGATAGTTTTATTTCAGTAACATCTATTTTATCTGTCCAATCATGTAATATACTTCTAGATAATAAAGAAGTACCTGAAGTGTTTTTAATAAATATATCATTGTATGGTTCTATAATTAAATTATTAGGATTGTTTTTATCTTGTAATACAACTAAATTAAACATATTAAAAAATCCTTTTAAATATTCCCACTGACCTAAATCCCCTCTTAAAGTGTTTAATAAAATTGAATTAGTCATTGTAGTAAAAGTTACTGAACCAGTAATTAGTGCTGAAGTGCATTTAATACCTGAAGAAACAGTTGATACTGCCTGAAATTGTAAAGTATCTCCATCATCTAAAGTTACATTAATAGTACCCTGATAAAGATATTGAAAAGGTAAAGAACCTGAAGTAACTAATGTACCTTGAAGATTAATTACAGTAGTAACACCACCTGAAGTTTTTAACCATCTTACTTGTAAAGCACTACTAACATCAGACCATACAAATCTTGCACCATAATTAAACTGATATATTGTATTGTCAGCAGTACAAGTAAAAATATCTGTAGACAAATCAAATCCAAAATCAGGTGTAAAAGTTGTAGCATCAAAATTTAAAGGTGTAAATGTATTAACAATGTTATCATCAGTTGATAATGATGCCTCTCCTAAATGAACTATATCGTTTGGTGCATTACCCTCTCCCCAATTAAAGTCCATAAACAAATCTGTAAATCTTGAAGTATTTAAAAATTCTGAAGTGTATGTAAAAATATTTGTATCTCTAAATATTTGATCTAAGATATATTTACAATTTATAAATGGTCTAAAAGCATCTTCTAAACTTGAAAGTATAATATTATCGTTTGCATCTAATTCAAAATCTCCTACCCAGTTTACAAAAGGATATTTTAAAACATCAGTATTATTAACTCCTAAAGTTGCATTGTAAGCATTAGAATCTGTACTTAATGGAGTATTTAATGTAATACCTGTAGAATCATACCAACTTGCTTTTATATTTGTTTTATTGTAATCGTGTTCTAATTCAGAAAAATCTAAATCTCTAAACTTTTTATTTTCTAATATATCTTTTAATGCAATAGGTTCTGAATATAAATTAACATTATAACTAATTTCTTCTTCTTTGTTTACTATGTCTATTAATTTAAGAAAACCCTGAAATATAGTATAACCATCTTGTTTTAAAATACATTCAGTTTTTACATAAGGATTAAAACTTAAACCATCTTGTGTTTTGGTAACCTCAAATAAATGTGTAAATATTTTGTTGTTTCTTTTAGTTGCAGGTAAATTAAAATCTTTAGAATAACTCTGTACTTTTTCAGCTACATTTTTAAAGTTATCTATTGATAAAGTTAATGGTATATCTTCTTCTTCATAAGTATCACAGATTACCTGACCATCAAAAAGTTCTCCGTAAGTTTGAGATGGTGCATTTACTTTATCTTTTATACTAATTTTATTTATTCTAATTGTAGTTCCATTACTATTCCTATAATCTAATATTAATGTTTCTGTAGTATTAGCAGCAGTAAATAATATTGATTGTGTTCCAGTAGCTGATGTACTTAATTGAGTTACTAAACCTCCTCCTATTGTGTTAGTAGATAAAGAATTACCAATTATTAAAATACCTCCTGCACCTGCTTGTGTTATATTTATATTTAATTCATATTGTACACCTACATATAAATTTTGTATTTTTTGATATACACCACTACTTGATAAATTACTTGATGAAGAATTTATAACAAGTCTATTAAGAAAACTTTGAGATGGCATAGTTGTAACACCATAGATACCTGATGTATTTGTACTTCTAAATTTTTTCCATGATGGTATAGCAGGAGAAGATGTTAAAGCATCAAACGCAGGATTTGTAGATGTAGTTGGTGCATCATATCCTGATAAAAAATTAATAGAATTAAAAAACTTACCATCTGATACATATTCTCTTAATACAGGAAAAGATGTAGTAGTATAAACTCCATCATGATTTTGTGGATATAAAACTAATTGTATTGACATTATATTGCTTGTGTTCTTTTGTTTTTAGTTTTTTCTAATTGAAATGTATATTGAATTAATTTATCATTAGCTTTAGTTTTCCTAGTATAACTTGATGTAGTCAATGTTACAGGTTCTACATATTTGTTTGTTATACCACTTCTAGCATCATTTACAGAACTATTAAAACTATTTAACAAATACACTTCAGGACTATTAATTAAATCTTCAAACCAAACTGCTTCACTATCTAATACAAAATCAGTATTAATAGTAATTAGTTGTTTAGTGTTTACTCTAAAGTTTTTCTTACCACCTTTATATCCATTTATTCTAAATGTACTATTATTCCAAGTACCTCCTTGTTGTGTATATGATGTTCTATTTGTTTGTAATGACTTAACTGATTTCTTTTTAAAAGTATAATAATCCCAAGTTCCCCATTGATTCAACCAAGTTAGTCTAATTGATTCAAAACCTTTACAATCATTATTTACTATATTTATTTTATATAATTGACTTATTTCAGTAGTTTGATCATCGTATGCTCTTATAGTATAATAACTTACTTGTGTTTTATATGTATCCCATACTGTACTCCATCCATCTAAATTAGCAGGAAAAGCACCAAAGTATAAAAGTCTAGCAGAAGAAAAATCTGTTATATGTTGCCAACCTCCATTATCATCAATACAATCTATTTGGAAAGGACTAACTAATAATGCACCTGCACTATTATACAAACTTATTTCTATATTGTCTACTCTTGTATTAGTAGCATTATCAGTACCCACCTGAAAACTATTTGTAGATGTGTTTAGGAAATTAAAAAATGATAGTGTACCATAATCTTCTAATCTTGCATATTGTTCAATAGGTGCGTTACTTATAAATTTACCTAAACCTCCGTAAGTATCATTTAAAATTAATTTAGGAACATTTAAATTATAACCATAATTTGATTTATCTAATACTAAAGGTTCATCATAATCTAAAACTCCATTAAAATATAAATAATTTTCTGATTTTACAGGAGAACCTAATAATAATTGATCTAATGTATTTGTATCATAGTATTCAACGTTAAATGATATTGCAAAATATTTAGCATTTTTAGTATTAACACAAAATTTATCTATAAGGTGTATTGGATGTGGATTGTCTAAAGTATAATTAACTCCTTTAAACTGACTAATACTGGTTTGTAGATAATTAACACCCTCATGTTGAGATTCTACATAACTTTCTAATATAGATTGTAAAGAAAAAATACCTACACCTTTGTTGTTAGGAGTTACTTTTAATGTTGCAACTTTTGACGCAATTGAACCCAAATTACTAGATTCATCTGCAACATAAACTTCAGCAGTAAATTTTGGTTGAAACTTATTTACTATAATAGTTTCATCTGATACTGTAAACATTATATCTTGTCCTATTGGTAAGGTATTATATAAAGGTTTTTGTTCTATTATCATTGTTCAATTTTATTTATTATATCTTCTTTAAGTGCTTTACCCATTGATGTAGTAAAACCTCTCATCTCTAATTTTAATGGTTTCTGAAAAAAACTAATCCCCTCTTTACCTTGTGTGTATATTTTTCTAGCTATTAAGAACTTTAAACTCTTACGAGATATAAACCTACCTTTATCATCTCTTGGTGCAATACCTCGCATTACAATCCATTTATCTAATGCTCTAGTTAAACTACCATCTCTTG
>Ga0209535_1003318_pt1 | contig 10269 bp, 7 predicted proteins | sample LinPmetageLP28_FD_184041 | JGI IMG/M metagenome (GOLD analysis project Ga0209535, IMG submission 184041) | Marine viral communities from the Pacific Ocean - LP-28 (SPAdes) (version 2) | ecosystem: Environmental > Aquatic > Marine > Oceanic | place: Pacific Ocean | collected 2009-08-22
CAATCCCAAGTCTTCTCAAATGCTCTCTTAATGTGTCCATAGTAAAACTCTCCGTTTGAAAAGAGACCTAAACAGTCTCGCTTGTCATCTAAAATTTGAAATATCATTTGCCCTCCATAGCTGAAGAAACAAACTGCCACATTTATCTCTTCTTTGATTCCGTTTTTCTCAGTACGTGGTTTAAACCTCCGGGTTTATTTTTGTAAACACTTCTGTACTGTTCATTAATATAACCTATTGCTCTGGATATGTCAAATGTTTTCTCTAAGTTTTTTGCAATTGCTGTGAACTTGTTTCGATCTGATATTGAAAACTCAGTATTTTCTTCAAAGTATCTTATATTATTATAATATTCTATAAAGTATTTATTATTATATATTATATTAAATTTATCTATATTAATATTATTTCTATATACATTATTTTTAATAGATTTATTATTACATACTACTATGTTCTTCTCATAAGGATATCTATTAACAAAATTATTATAAGAATTAAATAAGTTTCTTTTGAGTATATCAATATCCATTGTGCTTGTCTGTGTAAAATTCACAGAAAATATCTGATTTATACTTGACAAACCATAGTTTTCATGATATATTATAGATGAGGGACTGCCGAGATCTGCAACAATGATCCATGGTGAGTTTTTAACTACGGAGAAACCAAAATTATTACAAACGTTCAGATAATATGGGAAATTTTCGCTTTCTATGAATTTTTCCTTTAGTTCATCATTGCCAATATTTTGACCTGATAAGTTTATTGCAAGACCAGAATAAAAAATACTAGAGTTTTTGCTTCTATGCCAAGCCGTATATGTTATTGGGAAGGTCGGAGTTATTTGCTGAATATAAGCCATAAATTCTTGATAATAAGATTCAGATGTTAAAGTTCGTTTTTTATTCAAGAATATATTTTCAAAATTAATCATAACATTAGAGAAATACTCCTCATAAGCAACTTTGGGATTTTTGTATGTTTCATATGCCCGTGGAGTTGAAAGATAATCATCATCTGGTCTTATCTTTCCTCCATTCAATGCTCTCTCAAAAGTTCTCTGGAATTCCTTGAACTGATCTGCCACGAAGTTCATCAGGACAACTCCGGTTGGATTTTCCCCTGAGACAACGGTCTTTAAAGAATCTTGATTGGGCACCACTACGTTTAAATTTTGATCAACTCTTCCGTAGAGATTTCTTTCGGCAAAGAGAAAGTTCACAACACCGACAGGTCCGAGAGAATTATTCTCTGGAAATGCTTCTGCATTGTACTTTGAGCGAAATGCTGCTTGAAAGAAAGTTGATTTGTTATCGTTTTTTGCTTTAAATTTGGCCATTATTCACTCTCCGGTACATCCAAGTCAGATTGAGGCAGACCGGTTAAAGGATCTCTCGCTTCATCGTTCACTTGTGCTTCCACAGCTGCTAGTTCTGTGTTGTTGGAATTATTAAAATCCAATTCGACCTGTTCATCTATTGGTTTGTAATGATCTTGACCTTTGTTAATCATAATCGCTTGATTTATTACTTTATTATATACTTTCTCACAATAATCCTTAGATGATTGGGGTCTATCATCTGGCGCCGTGTCGATTGGGTTTGTTTCTGATTTTTTAACTGCATCCTTTGACCCGAGTAATATACTGCTAGGGTCACCGTCACCAGAATAAGAAAATAGAGCATCAACGGTTGTTGTAAACTTGCCGGGTCCAATTGAGGATCTTACATTTGTTATAAGATGATATCCACCAAAACCAAGTCGATTAGCAATTGAATTCTTTTGACGAGGATCAGCTTGTTCATCAACTCCGAATAGGCCCAACGGATCGATAAATATTTCCATTCCGGGATAATATAGAGTGTTTCCAATCATCTCCATAGAAACTTTATAGACAGCAGATAACTGCATTAAACCATCAGTACCATGGCGGAAGAATCGTGCCTCACGAATATATTGCATATCAGATTTGGTAAATTTTATTTTCTTAAGAATTCCACGATCTCTACCAATTTGATAGTGCATAACTCCCATCGCCTCATCTTGTTGCCTCGTTGTTGCTGTATCTTTTTCTGATTTTAATCTTGGTGTTTCAACATATATGGTTACATAATTGTAAAGATCACTTATAGAGACACCTGCTTCATCATCAACGGCTAAAGGTAAAGGAGAATCTGTTTGTCCGTAGCGTGTAGCCAGATTCAGAACTAGTTGATCCGGGATCGATTCCGTATCCAGTTTAGAAAATGAAGGGTATAACTGCGACAAGGGATCTTTCTTATTCTTTGCTTTTCCTAGGAAATTCATAGTCTTAAATTGCAAAGATTTGTTGAAAGATCTTTTGAAGCATGTTTCCGACAGTATTTCAATTATTAAAAATTTACAAAGATCTCGTATGAAATACATTATTGGATAACTGTTTCTTTCGGGCTTTATGACGTTCTGCGTGAACCATTCATAAAACAGTTCGCAAGATATGGGAATATTAGCTAAATTTATAGTTTTTGGTCCACCTGAGTTGTCTAGCAAATCTTCATATTGGAAAGACCCCAAAACAAATTTAAATCTTTCAAATCCCTCAATGTACTTTCCATCTTCTTCATAAAGAGCATCAGAGATAGCATACAATAAATCACCTAAATAAAAATAGTTTATATAAAGGTAATCGTCTTTCAGTTTTAAGTCACTAAATCCAGATTCGGAAGAGGTAAAATTATCTGCCGATGATTGTTCCGGTAAACCGCCCGGAGAAGGGGACCCATCCATATTCTCAAAGTTTATCTTCGTAGTAAGTATGCCTCTTTTTATAAAGCCTTGTGCAGAATTGTCTTTTGCTTTTTTAAAATAAATTGTATTATTGTCTATTAATCTTTTCATTATTGATTGGTATGCTTGTTTTTTAAATAAATCCTCAAGCTGTTCCAGTTGGAGTCGTATATCATTAAGTTCTTCCGTTGTGCATCTGTTTTTTGATAAAACTTTGATGTAATCTTCTCTAACTATCTTTAGAGCCTCGCGTGATTCACGAGAAGCCAAAGCATCCAACGATGTTCCTTTGAGCGCACTCTCAATATAAGCACGATATTCAACATCGATTTGGACGGAGCCATCATCTCTAAAATCCATAGTATGGTCAATCATATTAAGGTAGAAACTTTTATTGATTTTCTCTAAGGATTGAGACAGATTCGCTGCAGCGGTAACGCCAATTGCCTCCTGTAAGTCTTTTATTTTTGTTGATTCGATTTCCCATCCAACATCTACTCTGATTCTGTAATACTTTGGATTAAACTGGAACACCGATGGTGCGCCCGCGCCGTCTTTTGGCTTTCCGGAAGGAAGAAGAAGTAAATCAACGAAAGCATGATCTTCACCATCCGGAGATTTAAACTTTTTTCTATCGATAAAATCATTAAAAGTTTGAAAATATAAAGATAGGCTTGCTTTGATGTCGTTTTTTGCTGTTGCTGGTGTCGCACCTTGAAAAGAAAAATCAAAGCTTTTTACACCATAGTCTCCGCCCCTATCGAATACGCCGGGATTGGATAGTTTGTCTACCCTAGAAGGATCTGTAAAATTCCTGAAATGAAAACGAAATTCTTGAAGCTTACCATCTTTATCTGTGTATACTTTATAAAATCTCAGCTTTGGAATTAGATATGCGTGTGTGGAAGGTTTAATGTCTAGAAACTCTCTGATTGAATCACCAGCCGGTATTATCAGTTTATTTATCATTGCTGATTGATCGCCGTTGGGATCATCTTGAACCATGTAAAAACGATTTCCATATGGCTTGTTTTTCAGGTGTATGGTGCCTCCACCACTTTTGACCTGTTTTGCTATATTTTGAAGATTTTCAGCCGCAATTTCATCAAGCCTCGTCATGAGCATACATTGTTTGAGAAATTTTTGCCTTGCCTCAATATCTTCGTCGGATAGAGCATCATCATCTCCCTCCGTGGGTTCCGCAAAAGGCGAATCCTCCGCAACCGCTTCTCCCGCTGCAAAAGCTCCGGCAGCAAGTAATTCTGCGTCCATAATCGGAAGGAATTCTTCTGTGAGATCTTTTAATTGTTTTGTATATTGTTTCCAAGCAGCATAACGAAAAGTATCTAGAATTTTTTTCGCTATATAATCCTTGAGAGGCAGCTTGAATTCTTCGTCATTAAATGGACCAGCAATAGTATTTTCGCCGTCTATCTCAGTATCTAGGTAATTAGATATTGTATTATCATAGAACTGTTGTACTTCGGAATCACTGTATTCGTATTTGCCTTGTTCTGTTAATTCTACTATATTTAAGAATTGGACTAAAAACAAATTATAGGCGCTTTTAACATTTGACCTTGGTGTCCCAAAGGCCCCATCGAACCAAGCAGAAGTATCCGTAGGTATATTGGAAACTTTGAAGTTTGAAAATCTAGAGCCCTCTTCAAGCCTTACATCATTAGTGCCGTCTATTTCTGGTCTTCCATCTTCTCCGCCTATGAGCTCAAAGGGTTTTGAATAATTTTCAACAGAATCTTGTAACAAGGAAGGGTCAACTAGATGAATTCTATCCTTTTTTATCTTATAATCGCTGTCTCCTCCTTCGTTTTCCCAAGTCCAATATGCACCAGCGTTGAATCCTGTCGAGGGTCTCGCCTTTTGCAAAAACTTTACAGGCAAAGGGTTATTAGATAAGTGCTTGTTTATCTCTACAACGACTTTCCTATCAAAATTTTCAAACTTATACTTCTCAAAAGCTATAAGCTCAAACAAGTCATCTTCGTTATTTTCGACAATATATGTTAAGACTGTATTGTATCCATATCCTTCTATCGGCGCATCTCTCCCTAACACATAATAAGCTAAAAAAGCATCTAATAACAATTTTGAAATACTTTGCTTTTTAAGGACTTGTTGTTGGATACTTTTGTATATACCAAAGCTGTTGATACCGTCCCCGCCTTGCCAAAACTTTAGTTCTGCAAATATATCAACTTCATAGTATCCCCGAATTATGTCCAAATTAACACCTGATTGAAGAAACTCTGGTGTTAGAACATATTGTAAATCTTCATTACTAAATTGTTTATCGTCTAAATCTTCTATATTTTCTATTATATAATCAATAAACAGTTTCGGATCTCTCTCGCTTATTTTTTGTAAAATTTTAGATTCGGCCATTATCCCACCACTCGCAGAGCATCAGCCAAAGATTTTGGAATTCTGATTGTTTCTCCCATTTCAACGTGGGATTCCGTTGGTTTTCTATTAAATGAAGCAATAACCCACCAATGTTTTGGATTGCCGTAAAACTCGGATGCTAATTTTTCATATGAAAGGCCGAAATACCAAGTAACATTAAAGCACTCAATCCTCGCCAATTCCTCATCGCTTACATACGTTGCTTTGGGGGAGCGATATTGAACGACCTTGCGAATCCCTCTTTTCTCAAAAAGTTTATCGTATTGTTCTTTATCATTTGTTGCTTTTTCTCTTTTTAAATATCTTGACATTGTTTATCCTTAAAATGGGAATGAGCCGATCTTCGGAGAATCTTGACTCAAAGTTTGTTCGTGGAGAATATTGTATGAGAACGACAAAGAAATTACTTTTGGGTAAAACTCATCATCTTTCGCAAACATTCCCATTTCTAAATTGGGCTTCCACGAGAGGCCGCTTATCCAACCGAGAAGCATCCCGTATTTGTCGTTTGATACGGGTACTGTGGCTTCTCCTGATTGTCCTTCACCGTCATCGGTCGAAAAGTTAACTTCCTCCCCGGGCACTGCATTGTCGACCACGTTCCCTAGTCCCTTTTCTTCCGTTGTAGATCTATTGGTACCCTGTTTATCAATCAATAACTGTCCTCTTATCAGGTTAGCAAATCGTATTCTCACAAGTGGAGGTTTTGAGAGGATTCCTTTTTCATTATATATTGGATAGACCATTTTAACCAATCCAGCGCATCTTGCAAGGTTGGCTTCTGCTGCTTCTATGCTTCCCGCAGGAACATCAAAGCCAAGAGACATTGTTCTTTTGGTGCCTTGGTAGGTTGCTATGGGGTCCATTCTTCCGAATACATCTTCGGTATTCCAAGTTGCGTCAAATGTTTGCGAGAAATCTGTTAAAAAAGCCGGAAATTCAACTTTGGTATTTGTCACAACGCTCTTAATGGTTAGTTTGGCGTTTGTGTTTTTAATATAAGTCTCCACAGCATCCGATAAATTAAATGTTGGCATTATACGGCCCTCGTTTTTTCGTCTATTCTAGTATCTATATAAGTTTTAAGTTCGGTGTTTCCAATCATAACCTTGACCTCTGGTTTAAAAACGTTTTGAAAATTAGCAGCAAATTGGTTTATAGCAGTTGATGTCGCTGCTCTTGTTATACTTTGAGTTGTGGCTCCGGTTGATATAAGAGCAAGATCTCCAAGCATCGGCATAAGAGTTGCTTCATTACTAGCCAGTTGATCTGTAAAGTCTACGGCATCACCCAAAGCTGTAATTCTCGTTGTAACTCCAACTTCTCTTTCTCCACCACCAAAGAGACCAGAAAATACAGCACCGAAACCCAGTAAAGCCTCGGTATCCATCAAAGCAAGACCGACTGCAATCGCTGTCATTAAGCCTACAATAGCCAGTGCCGCTGGTGCTAACGCAGGAGCCAATGCCGCACCCCCTGCCGCCAAGCCACTGAATATGCCGAATAGTGCCGGTATTACTTTTATAGCTATCACAACTGCTCCAACAACACCTAAAATCATCGCCGGTACGCCATTCATACTTTGACTCCAGTCCAAAATCCCTTGCGCTAGATCAGCTAAGAACTCAACCAAAGGAGCGATCTGTATAGCAAAGTTTTGAAATACTTTGGTTATCTTTTCACCGATGGCCATAGCATCTTTTAGTCTCTTATTAAATTCTTCTTCTGATTTTGACTCTCTTAATCCTTTGCGGTAATCATTAACGGACATACCGAAAATTCGCTGGGCTTCTGCCATGTCTGTTATTCCAGCAGCATTCGCAACAGCCATTTGGGAATATTTATCCATATCTGTAAATGCCATGCCCTGTGCCTGTACAGATCTTATAAGTGTTTCAATTCTCTCATTTTCTTTCATTGTTAGCAAGTCAACAGCAGACATCTGTGTACCCAAAATAGAGTTCAATTTGCCCACAGTATCTGCAGCACCTGAAAAGGTGTCAAACTGCTTTGTGATGCCTAAAAGTGTCTGTGTCTCAACTCCTGCTGCTTTTGCTTGTGCCGCTAGGTCTGCGAATACCTTAATTGAGTCTTTACCATATACAGCAAGTGATTTTGAAGCAGCAACAAAGCCATCCATCATCTTTGCAGCAGAAATTCCAATTTTTGAACCAGCAATGGATAGTTGTTTGGTCATTTTCGAAGCTTGTCTAGTTGAAAGACCGAAGTTGTTAGACATTATTTGCAAAGCACTTGATGCTGTAGCACCGCTGACCCCTATTCTTTCCAAGGAGGCTACGGTAAGCATTAAATCTTGCCGGCTGGATTTTGATAGCTGGGTAAACCCTGTGAAATTATTAAAAAGTTCTCCTGCCGCTTTTCCTGCTTCTTCTGCTCCAAGCCCCAAGTTGCGATAAGAACCAGCAACAAACATTATCTCTTCGGTCATCGCTCTACCGGCACCAGTTTGCTTAGCAAATGCAGCAGTGGCTTTATCGACCGCGAAAGCTAGCTTTAAAGTTTCTGCTACAATCAATCCAACAACACCCAGAGCAACAGTCGTTGGATTGATTACTTTGCTTATTCCTTTGGCAACCCCCATTATTCCATCGGGCCTCTTTGCTATGCTAGCAAATTTCATGAAGCCTTTGAACATCGCGTTGGCTTTAGGGGACAATATTCCCATAGAAGTTCCAAGTTTCGTTGCAAAACTTGCTCCCGCTTTTTCTCCAGCCCTAAATGCTGGTGTTAATTTGGTATTAAGTTCCACATAATAGGCCGCTGCTTCTTTGGCGCTTATTCCATATTGCGTTTCTAATTTCTTTAAAGCGGCATCTCTTTCTTCTTCTGTTTTTGCAGAGTCTTCGTTGATATCTTTCATTTTTTCGAAAACTTTAGCGCCGGCTTCAACTTCAGCAATATAATTACTTGTAGCTTTGGCAACTTCCAGGTCAATATTAGCCATATCGACCTTAGCTTTTTTCACATCGCTAAGAACTTGCTTTACTTTTTCACCGGCATTAGCAACACCATCAAAAGCCTCAGCTAATAACCCAGCATTCTTAAGAGAAGAACCAGTTTCTATCTCTATTTCAGCTGAAGTCTTTAGTTTCAGGGCTTTTGCTAATTTTTCTTTATCTTTGTCATCAGCTTTTGCGATTCCATCTATTATAGCGCTCAATTCTTCTTTCGATAGTGCCATTCATTTAATCCTCGTCTTTGAAAGGCCATTTGAGACCGGTTGTTCTTTCAAAATCTGCTACACTATTTCTAAGTTCTTGTCTTTTCGCCATTGTCTGCGGATGTCCTTCTCCGAACTCTTTAAAAGCATCAAGGAATTCTTTTTCTGCGGATACTGCTATAGCATATGATTTAACATCTTGATATTTTCCGGTAATCTTGAATTTTGTTGTGGTTTGCTCTTCTTCATTGAGATTTGCAACAATATTTACGTCTTTTCCATACATATATTTCAACAAAGTTTTGGTCCACCATCCCAAAGCCTCATCATAAGTTTCATTTAGGGTCACCTTCGCCCTTTCCAAGTCAATAACAAGCATATATAAATCTCCTTAATCTAATTAGTTTGCATAAAAAAATGCCCGTTAGGGCATCATCTTCTTTTCTTGTTTGCTTTTTCCATTTCTTTCTTTTCTTCTTCGAACTGCTTTCGCATTCTCTCACAAAACCAATTACGAAGACCGATTGGGAGATTATATATCTCCGTGAAAGACCATCCTCCAAAATGCTTCATTACAAATATTTGTTCGTAAAGAGCCTCGGAGTATTTATCGGTCAGGCCAAAAAAAGTCCGTATTAAACGGCACCTCCATCTCTTCGGAATAAGAGCAAGAATTGCATTCAAAATCGCTTGTAATTTTTATGTCGGGAGAAGCCATACGGTAAGCAGACTTAAGGTGTCGGCTGTCCAAAGTAGGCATATTATCAACATATTTTCCTATAATAGAAAGATCAGCATGACCCTCAATATTAACGATCATTCGCTTGAATTGGTCTGTAAGATTTGTCTCTATCATTTTTCTTTTCTTCTTGTCGGAAGCTAGCTTCGTTAAAAACTGCTCGTCTTTTCCATCAAGTAATTTAATTTCAACATTAAACTTAGAGTAAGGCATCTTTACTGTGAAGTTTCCGTTTGCTAGCCTCTTAAGATTTAACTCTTCATTCTCTTGTGATTCGTGTGTCTGTTGAGCGGAGAGGTCAAAATCGAAATGATTGCGAGTTCCACATCCTGGACAAGCAACTTGTGTCTTGTAGTTTGCACCATATCCAGAGATACGTGCTGCTATAATTAGCGCGTTTCTATCTCCAACTAGAAGATCTTGCGCTTTGATTGATTTGTTTATAATAAGTGAATCAAGCATTCTTTCAATTGCAAGACCTTTCTTAAGAAGAGTTTGTGAGGATAGAATATCTTCCTCTTTTGCTGTCATAAATCTCATCTCAATAACTTCTTGTCCATGAAGTGGATGTCCTTCAGGATAGTTTCCTTTTGATGGTAGGTCAACGAATTCTGTTGGTGCTACAAAGCTTAATGGATCAAAAGCTTTTTCTACCGGTTGTTGTGGTGCCTCTGCTGGCTCCGGAGTGTGTCCTCCGAGTCTATCTTTATTTCTGCTCATTTATACCTCTTAAGTTAATGTTGCTGAGTCATATGCAACGGTTAGTGTTATTTCAACCAAGTCATCTGAAGAATAATCTAAATCTGAGTACTTTACTGATTTGATGAATGGATTGATAAGTTCCCAAGTTTCTATTACTTTACCAAGTGCATTTAGTTTTTCAATTTTAAAGACCTGCTTCTCATATTGCTCTTTTACCATTCCGTCTGTTCCTCTTCCGCCAAAAAGATATCCAGAATCCGTCAGTTTTTTATAAAACTCTTTTCCCTTTTCTCCAACATCAACCATGGTTATATCAACATCATTCCAAGTTACAATCCCGGGATATTTGATCTTATGGTTGATAAGTTGATACTCGCCCATTGAAACATCCGGAGATGGTTGTGTAACGGACTTAGCCCACCACATAACATCACTGCTTCCAATTTGAATTTGG
>Ga0209535_1003321_pt1 | contig 10262 bp, 3 predicted proteins | sample LinPmetageLP28_FD_184041 | JGI IMG/M metagenome (GOLD analysis project Ga0209535, IMG submission 184041) | Marine viral communities from the Pacific Ocean - LP-28 (SPAdes) (version 2) | ecosystem: Environmental > Aquatic > Marine > Oceanic | place: Pacific Ocean | collected 2009-08-22
ACTTGCGAAATATCTGCAAGAAGATAAACAAGTATTTACCTCCCTGCGTGACGGCACTTTGCAAGAAAACGCGGTTGCTCTTGCAGAAACAAAAAGCAATTTGCAAGCCGAAATTGTTAGGTTGCAACTCAACATTACCGCGGACAACAGGGCTAAAAGCAATGAACAAATTGCTAAACTACAACGGAAAACTACTGAACTTGAACTGGGCATTAAGTTAAACAACGCTTTAAAAGTTGCTGGTGCCAAGAACCTCCATGAAATAGATATGTTAGGGCGCGGGTTAGAAAAAGATAAAGCTCTTGCAGACTACGATTACATTTTAGACAAACAAATGGAGACGTTTAAAAACGACAACAACCAAGATGGAATGCGTTTGACGGCGCAACTTCGTGACGAAAGCACCCGTGTAGCTAAAGCCATTGATCTTTCCAACTCGTTAGAGATGGCGGGAGTTAAACAGCTTAACGAAATTGAACAAATGACGTTTGGTGATGAGCAACAAAGAGCCTTCCTAGCTTACCGCATGGTGGAAGAAAACTCTTATGCTATTAAAACCGAAAATCGGGCGGAAGAAATTGTAAAACGTGCGGAAAAACGTGCGGAACAATATCAAATCGGCACAGAAAAACGCAAAGTTTTAGATCAGATAGCCGCGGAAGGTCGCATTGAAGTTCGTTTGGTTGACGCAGAAAACCGAGCTAATGACCGAACTTTAGATGCAGAACAACGCCAACTGTCCAGAACTCTTGCCGCAGAAATTCGTGAGGAATTAAAAACAAAACGTGCCGAACGTCGCGGTGTTGCTATGAACATTGAAGAAGAGAAACGTTTGTTGCACACCACTATCAACGCCGAAGGACGCGCTGCGGACATAGAGCAATTAACTTGGGAGCGAGATAGGGCCGCTCAACTTGCGGACATTGACTATAGGGTTATGGAAACCATTCGGGCAGAAGAGCGGGACGAACGTCGCACACTAAATCAGGAAGAGCGGGACGAGATTTACTGGAGACAACGCTATGAGATTGAGCGTAACGATGCTCTGGATGACGCCAAGGCTGCATTGGGACAAGAAGTTGCAGCGGCTGAAAGAGCAAGGATTGAAGAACGCTTTATTGACCAGCGAGAGTTAGGGCAAGAAATACAACGCGAGTTACGCGCCTTAGAAAACCGTGACAACATGGAGGTCAGGGTCTTAAACGGTCAAATCGTAATGTTCGATAAAACCAAGCCCAATCAACCTGCGCAAGTAATGTTTGGAGAAAAAACACCTCCAAAGAAAAATTTGAAGGTTGCAATGCTGCCAAACAAAGATGGCGTTTTGGTTAAAAGCATTGTTGATATGAACGGCCCTCGCGGTGATCAAGTTATGAAACAGATTACGGCTTACAACCGCGGAAGCTTTACGGGTCCTCCCGCGTCACTAACCAACCTCGGAACTGAGTCTAGCAAAGTACAGGGATTCTTTGATCGTAACACTGGACGCGTCCTAACTAGCTACGATGGCAAAACCTTTATTAACGACGATGGACGCCCAGAAAACATTCCAAGTGGCGTTATCCCTGTGAGCGACCAAAACGCTTATACGGTTGCAAAAGCGGAAAGGTTAAGTGCGGATGCACAAGCGCAACTTGCAGCTATTGATGAGCGTTTAATTCAGGGCATGGTCGGACCGGACGGAATGCCTTTAAAAGCTAGCGACGTGCGTCTTGTTCGTAACGCCTTTATTTCTGCCAGAAACGGTACTGGTTTGTGGTCTGGCGCGGCATCCTTAATTAACAACGTTGTTGGTGGATTGATAGCTGACGAAGAGTTTTCAGAGTTCTTCAAGGACTTTGAGGAGGGAAGACAGTTTGTTAAGGCTTTAAGTGTACTTGGTCGTTCTGCGTTAGCCGTTAATCCACGGTTTGCCGTTGCAGAATTAAACATGTTGCAAGAACTGTTCCCATCCAACGGCTTTGCAAACTTGTTAGCCAACCCCACTACGGAAGCTAACAAGCTTCTTACAATAAAAGACTTGGTGGACAGGCAGGAAGTGCGTATTTTGGAAGCCTTTGCAGAGGGCGGTCTTGAAAAAGGTATGATATCAGAGTTAAAGGGCAAGCTGTTTGAGATTAAACGCCTGCAATCAATGTTGGGACCAATAGAATATGATGCGGCGCGGGCCACAGGTAATCTTGGTCCTGCTAACGATGCTTTAAATGATGTTTCTAGCGCGGTAGATGCCGCCGTCCAAGCGCAAATTGCGGCACAACAAGCTAATAATGACGACTAAGGGGGCTATTAAATGGCTGAAGAAAACACTGCTACTGCGGATGACATTGCTCCAACAGTGCCGTTTGCCCTTTATGACCCTGAACAGTATGACTCAGAATTAGCCCGTTACAGCACGGATCGGTTGGGACGAACCGTTGACCCAACCGCGGGCTTTGCCGAGTCTTTGTCCAATAAACTTAGTCAAGATTACCCCGACAACCCGTCCTTTATAAACTATTCGGGTTTAAAGGACGGAACTGCGGGCTTTTTTGAAATGAAAAAGGCGGATGGCACTCCGTTATTTCCAACGCTTGCCGCACAAACCCCCGCTCAAAGAGCCATGACAGACTCTACCATCATCACAACCTTTATTCGGGATATGCAGGGCCAACCGATTAAATCCGGCACCCGTATGGATGGGTTTAAGCGTAAAGTCGTGGGAGGTCTAGCGGCGTTGCCTGCGGGATATGCTGCGGCGTCGGGTACAAACGCTTTGCTGCAAGCCAATCCTTTGACCGCTATTCCGGTGACGCCTTTACAATGGACAGCACGGGTCTTGGGACCTTTAGCTTCAGGGGCTACAGCGGCATATGCTGCTATGGAGGGTGGCAATTATTTAACCGAAAAAGTTATAGGACCGGAACCACTCTATACCCCTGAAAGTAAGGGTCGTGTTATGTTTGGGGAAATTCTTGGAGAAAACCTTGGCCTTGCGGCGTTGCCTTTTGCCCTTACAAGAACGGCCAATTTAGGCGCGTTAAACCTAGCTAAACAGTTTGAGTCAGTTACAGGGATAGGTCGAACAGGGATGATCCCTATTACCCGAAAGGGGCAGATAGAGTATATGCCCCTTGATAAAGTTGAAAAGCTTTTAGGGTTTAAGATGACTCGCGGCACCGAGAACTTTATAAACAGAATTGCTAAAGAGGCTGCGGATCGTCCATATAGCGTGGCGGCTGCGGAATCAATGGCGTTACTTGGCGGAGCGCAACTAGCTCAAACGGCAGAAGAACGTTATCCGGGTCAAGTTTTTCCCAGAATGGCTGGAGAAATAACAGGTAGCGTCACGGGCGGTATTATAGGTGACTTGCTTGCGAAGAAGATGGTTACTGCTGTTAAAACGGGCTTTAATGCAATTAAAACACTACGAGAACAAGGTGTTACAGGCGCATATACGTCATACCAACTTTCTAAAAAAGAAGGCAACCAAGCAGAAATTGCCAACTTTATGATAGACTTTATTGAGCGTTACGGTGAAGACGTTGATACGGTTATCGCTAATTTAAATGACACGCGCTTAACCCAAATTTTGGCGGATTACGAAGCCGCTAACGGAGTTACCGTAGACCTCACTTCTGGCGTCAGGTCGCGTAGTCCCGTAATACTTGCTTTAGAAAAAGCTCTTGAAACCACCACTACGGGAATTGGCAAGCAACGGGGCAACGCGAACCGCGAAGCTGTTGAAGCCATGCGGACAGGCATTCTTGCTATGTACGGGACAGGCGATCCTGAAATGGTTAAGCTAGCCGCTACGCAAATGAGAGACGTTTTTGAAGGCGACCTTCAAATTACGTTAGACGCGAAGTTAGCTAAAGTTCGCGAAGCGTTTAAACAACTTCGCGGTGGATCACCCGATGACACGTCGCAAATTGCTATGAGCGAGTTAGGCTTAAAGTATAAAGACATTATTGTAAACTCTGCCCGTCAAGACAGAGCCGTTCAACGGCGTTTATGGCTACAGGTCCCCGAGGATTTAATGTTGCCGGATACATTTACCAACGCTCAAGGGGTAGAAACAAACGTTCCAAACTTCATTTCTTTTTGGGACAGTATGAAAAATGTAGATGGGTTTGAAGCTGACGAAGACGAAATGAAGTTTTTGTCTAGTTTGGTAAACTACACCAATCGAAAAAAGATGGAACTGGGTCTTGATTCGAGCGTTGTTGGACCGCAAACGGCGTCCTCAATACCGCAGGTTCAAAAAAACTTAAATATAGCTAACCGCGAATTAATAGGTCGTCGATTTGGGGTAAATAACGCTCCAATTTCTTTTGACACACTACCAACAACGATGCTTGTTGAGAGAATGCGGTCTGAGGGAGCTACCCAAATAGAAATAATAACCGCCTTGCGTCAAGAAGCTGCAAGGGAAGCAAGTTTGGTTGGTCGCACGGGTGGTAAGGAAAGCTCTCATGCCGCTCTTCGTAAGGCGTTTAACGCGCAAGCGGACTTCCTTGCCTCGCAAGGTCGGCAATTAGACCCTGAAGCCGCCGCGGTAGATGCCCCTGATTTGTCGGCGTTAACGTCAGCACGGGATCGTGCATATGACGCGTTTACGCAGATAAATCGCGGCAGTCGTAAGCAACCAGACCGTGCAGAGAACCTAAAACAAGAGATAGAGCGTCTGCAACGCGTTCCCGCGAAAGATATGCAAGAACATCTTGCTAATAGGTTTAGTCGTCAGGGGGAACTTTTTCCTAATGCGCCTGTTAGCGATTATGAAAAGTCGGTAGAAGCATATATCCGTGCGGAAGCTGATTTAATTGTGGCTAGAAAAACAGAAACTCCTACAACACCCGAAGTTAGTGAAGCGCAAGCTATTGAAGGCGTAACCATAAAGGGTTTGGCGCAAATGCGCTCGAAAGCGTTGGCGTTAGCTCGTCAGGCGGATGGACCCGGAGGTATAGGTAACCGAGCATACGGTTTAGCGATGGGTTTTGTGAAAGCCGTTGAGCGAGACATGGCGTCGTTGCCCGAAGGTGAAAATATTGCGTTTGACGTAGCGCGTAGTTATTCAAGAGCGTTTAATGATGTTTACACCCGCGGCTTCGCTGGCGACATTATTCAGTCCAGCCGTAAAGGCGGGGATCAAATGGTCCCAGAACAAATCGGTAGAAAACTGTTTTCTCAAAACATGGGTACGGTGCGCGTAGCACAAGTAGATTTAATAGGTCAGTCCCAATTAAACGCTTCTCTTGGTCAGCTATTTACGGGTCAAGGAGCGCGAGGCAAGCAGTTAGCAGAAGAAGCGCGGACCGCGGCACTTGATGTTGAAACAAAAATAATGGACTTCAACAAACTTCGGGGTTGGCTTGTTGCAAACAAGGCCGAGTTAGAGGGTTTACCGGGACTTAAATTTACCGAAACGGGCCCTCCTGAAGCTCGACGGCTGGTGGCTACCGAGGGCTCTACTCTTTACGACAACATAAACGATACGATTACCCGAAGCGTGAGTTTGCAAGGAACCGCAGAAAACATATTGCGGCAAATTAAGACTGAAACAACAGACCCGAATTTTCCTGAAAAAATGAATGTGAGTTCTTTGCGCACATGGATGAACCGTAGTGAAAACAAACAACTTTTACAGGCTTTCCCCGATTTAAAGGCTGATTTGGACGCGTATATTGGTGGTAACGATAGTGTAATGGCGGCGTTTAACCGCGCTTTTATTGATAAACCTGCAAAAATTCAAGCACAGAAAGAAGTGTTTTCTTTTTACAGCTTAATTGCGGACAAATCTGAAAATCCTGCTACGGTTATTATGAACGCGACTAACTCAGATTACCCCATTACGGCCTTAAAAAATCTTTGGTTACCCGTAAAAAACGCAAGCGATAACTGGGTAAGTGATTTAACACAACAGACCTTTACTAAAGCGGAAGCCAAAGCCGGATTTAGGACTTCACTTTTGGATTCTATTTTCTTGGCGGCGGGTTCAGACAAAGGCGGCATAAACGCTTCTTCCGCCTACCGTCAACTCTTTGCTCCAATGGAAAAGTCTCAAAATAAAGTAAGACTATCCGAGTGGTTAGTGAAAAATGACGTTTTTTCTGAAACAGAAATGGATGATATAGAAGACTTGTTTGGTAAAATGGTTGAATTTGAAGGAACCATATTCTCCGGCAGCGGGGGAGACATAGATGCTCTAATGGGCAAACTTGGTCCTAGCGCCGATTTAATTCTAAGTGTCTTGGGTTCCGCCGCGGGTTCACGCCTACAGAACCTAATTCCCGGTGAAGGGGGTACAGGTACTCTAATTGCTTCGGCCCGTGGCGCATCTGCCTTTAGAGATGCCTACAAAGAAGTATTTAAAAACGTACCTAATATCTTGAAGACAGACATGCTGAAGGAAATTATTAAAGACCCTGAAGCACTGTCTTTGCTTCTTCAAACCGGAAAAACGGAACGTGAAAAAAGTCGCATTGGAAGCAGGTTAGCGGAGTGGGTGGTTGACAACTTCTTTGGCGCACCTCTTAGACGCACTATTCCGGGGTCCATTACGCCGGACGAAGACCCTGAAGAGTTGCCGTATGAGTTTTCTCCGACACCGCTCAAAAAGTCAGCCGTGCAACCCCCTGTCGAGAAGAAAGCCTCCCTACAGCCCCTGCCTAGAAGGGACCTCCCACCCTCTACGCAGACGGCTGCGCCCAGCGGGGTCCAGACGGCTTCTGTTGATCCCGCTGGTAGCGCGGCACAAAGACCGCAGTCTATCGCGGCGTCTAGCGGCATAAGCAAAATAGACCCCCAAAGAGCGCGGGCATTCTTTGACAGTCCCGGTGAAATAACCTTTGCGGCCCGTGGCGGCGAGATAAGATCAGGCATAGGAGGATTATTCCGATGAACAGAATGGAACAGGGCATAGCGTCCATACCCCGACAGACCGTGATCCGCGATCAGCCGCACATGCTGGCCTACATTACGCCCGCGGAAGCCATGCTTTTGAAACAGAACGGCGGATCGGGGCTCCCGAGCCACGGCGGCGTCCCTGAGTTTGGTGCCATAGGTGATTTCTTTTCCAGTATGGCTAACGACTTTGCCATAGGGACGGGGATGAAAGAAGACCCCGGACTTGAGGAGCAACAGTATACGGGCGTGGACACTCCTTATCAAAGAAGGCATCAAGCTAACTTAGACAGGCAAGCAAAAGCCGCGGAGTACGATGCCCTGTACAAAGAAGACGACAAGCCGCAACCCGTATTCGCGCAACCCATGTACCAAGCGCCAGCGCCCGTGAACGTCGCGCCGCCGACAATGGCACCGATTAGTTCTGGTCAGCCTACAGTGCCCCCGTTAAATGACCAAACCGCGACGAACGTAACAAACCCTTCTGACGTTATAGCGCGTCCGCCTGCCATGCCCATTGGACAGCGCCCACCTAACAAAGCCTACACGTTCCAAGAACTGTTGGGCATGTACCAGAACCCTTACGCGTAGGATTTAGGCTATGGCTGACCAAAACCGCCGAATGAGTGAACAGTTTGGGGATTTAGAATACGAGTATGATCTTTTAGATCATTTAGACCCTATCGCTAGAGCGGGGTTTGATCCTAGCCGCGTGAGGGTTGGAGACCTCGATAAAAAAGGTCAAAATACCGCCTACTATCAACCAGTTGGCGACATAATAAATATCGGACCAAGTCAATTATCAAGCAAAGCGACACACGCTCATGAATTTCGTGAACGTGGGATAAACATTTTAATGAAAGAAATTTCTGACGACAGTTTAGCGTTTAGAAAAAAATATGGTGATGAACTTTATTTTCAACTATTAGATTTAAAAATTGCAATCGAAGCTCAAAACAGACCGCAAATGATAGAGGACGGCGAGTACAACAAAAACCTTGCAGAAATGATTTCAGAGTTTTACGAAAAACACGAAAGCTACAATAAACCAACTGGACCTTATGTAGAGGGGGAAGATGTTCCCCCATTTAGTTATAATCGCAAAACAAGACAGCCAAACACTGCGGCGGAAAGACTAGCCTTGTTAAAGGCTTATGCCGATGAAAGAGGATTACCTGTACGCCAAGGAATGAGGGTAATTAATCCAGAGGAACAATTTAAAATTTTAGAAACAGATAACCAATCGGCTTTTAGAGAATACTTACAAACAAACCCCGCCGACCGTGTGGAGGGAGCTTTCTTTAGAGGAGCCTTTCGTGGAAATGACACGGTAAAAAATAGGCCGTTGTTTGAGTCGGTAGACCTTCTTAGACAATTTGCAGAAGAGCAAAATAAAAAACGCGGTATTCGAAATCCTGAAGAGTACTTTGTGGTTAAACCCCGAGAACAATTTGCCCAAGGAGGTCCCGTGATGAGCGGTATTGGAACCCTGAACGAGACAGCCAGAAACATGTTCCGCGGCCCGCGGGGCATTGGCGCTTTCCAACAGTTTGCTGGAGGGGGCGAAGCAAACCGTGAATTAGAAGATTTTTTTAACGATAGAAGTCAAAACGAACCACCGCCTGCGCGAGGCTTGCCGCCTACGAAAAGCCCTTTTGGGGATGGTATCCGCGAACTTGAGAATCTTCTCAGTAAGCCGCAGGGACGTGGCAAAGGCTATTTTGATGACGTAAACTTTAGAATTGATTCTTACGAAATTGACGGGAAGCCCTCTTACGCCATTGAATTTGATGATGGATTTTCATTGTTTGAGCCTCAAATAATAGAAATGTTGGATGAAAACAATTCTGCAAACGAACCTATACCGGGAGAGAGAACCCGAAAAGAATTATTCCGATATCTGTTTGAAAAAAATCCAACAAGTGAAGAGTTTTTTAGATATTTAAAAACAACGGGGCTTGCCAGCGGCGGCGAGGTTTCAGGGCCACCCCCGACACGCGGACCGGACCCGCAGGGCATTGGTTATTTCCAACAGTTCGCGGACGGCGGACCTGTTTATATGAGTAATGGTGGTGATCCAAACTTTAAGCTTTTAGTGCAAGCAGTACAGAAAGTAGAAAGTAATTTTGATTCCCGTGCTGTAAGCGAGGATGGTGCGATTGGTCTGATGCAAATCCTGCCCACTACGGCGGCTCAACCCGGATATGAGAAATATGGTGCTGAAAACGTATTTGACATAGCTGAAAGACTTATGGGTTTTAGGGATGAGCGCACTGTAGAAAACGCACGGGCTCTGCTCTTTGATCCAGAAATTAACGTAGAGTTTGGTACTAAATATTTACAGGCAATGATACGAGATTCAGGCGGAGATATCTTGCAAGCTCTGCAAAAATACAACGCGGGAGTTGGTAACTATCAAGCCTTTGAAGAAGACCCTGAAAAAAATCCTTTAGACCAAGAGGCCGTGCAATATCCTATAAAGGTTACCGCAGCGTACCAAAACTTTGATCCAAGCAACCCGTTAGAATTGTCTCAATTTTCTAACAGACCTGAAGCCGCTAGTCAGATGATGGCAATGTACGAACAGCCCGAACCAGAACTTGTTCGTCCGAGACTTCGCCCTGAGTTTTTAGGAGATAAGGGAGTTACAACGTCCCTGCGTCCCCAACTTAGACCCCAAGGTATCATGTCTATTCAAGACCCCGCAGTCATGGACAGGGTAGTGGAGCAAGTACAAGAAGAATTACCCCCTACACAAGAAGAGCGCGACCTGTATGAAAAGTACAGCCCTGAAAACATGTTTCCTGACGCAGGGCTTACCGAGGGCGAAATGATTAGAAGAGAACGCTTCGCACCAAAAGAGGGGGACGCAGAACCTTATCGGCAACCGCCTTCAACGCTGGAGCAGATAGACCAGTTCTTTCAAAGATTTGCCCCGTCCAGAAAACCTGAACGGGTTATCCAACCAAAGCCTACGCCAATGCAGTACCGTAGTGCCTAACTCAACCATCCTTTGACTTCTTCACCCAGTACTTTGCCCGCGAGACTTACCTTGGACCGCAAAGCGTCCAGAACTTTCTCGTCTATGGTATCGGGGGAAACGAGGTCAATGTACGTCACCGACTTAGTTTGACCAATCCGGTGCGCCCTGTCCTCACTCTGTAAGCGTATTTCCAGATCGTAGCTGTTGCTGTAGTAGATCACAGTGTTAGCCGCCGTCAGAGTAATGCCGTAGCCGCCCGTCTTGGGCTGTCCCACAAAGAACCGCAGCGGGCTGTCGGGGTCTTGGAACTCCTCAACAATCTCCTGTCTGCGGTCCTGCGGCGTCTCACCGTAATAAGTTGCGACCGAATCGGGCCCGAAACGGTCGCGCAGGGCAT